>SAMEA3663015__coassemble_98_pt1 | contig 96850 bp, 81 predicted proteins | sample SAMEA3663015__metabat2_low_PE_008 | metagenome-assembled genome bin SAMEA3663015 (sample SAMEA3663015) | pig gut metagenome | biome: pig gut; feature: pig-associated habitat; material: faeces | place: France | collected 2012
TAAACTCTCATTCGTGAAACTTTGAGCAAATGAAATCATTTGTTCTCATAGGACTTAGCAGGCATAGAATCGGCGTGGATGGCGAAGGTGTGACAACACTTGTGGCATTCCACGGATGTCCTTTACGATGTCAGTATTGCCTCAAGGATCAGGGGACAGGTTCCTGATCCTTGTCTGTCTTGTGAATATTAAATACTCGTGGAAGAGTTCAAATTCATCAAGGGAGCAAGTAGGGAGTCTTGTTTAGCCTTCTGAGGATGATTCTCATACCATTCCCTAATTGAATATAGAAAGATTATGTACTTGTCCCCTGACCCTCATGACCTTTGTAGCAACAAGCAAGCACGACGGCATACAAGTGCTGTATAAAGACGAAACAATCCGTGCCACGCAATTTCGGCAGTGGTGTACCTACGTCATACGACAGTTTGCCATACGTGGATAAAAAGCGTATGGAGAACGGCTCGTTTATCAATGTAGCAAATGAAAGAAGCAAGGGAATATAAGCAGACGGAACTCGGATTGCTGCCGGAGGGTTGGGAAGATGCAAAGCTGGGGATATAGGTTGTTTCCTCAAAGTGAAAATAAAACAGCACCCCGAAAGTCGGGCAAAGACTTTCGGGGTGCTGTTTTATTTGTCTGACAGTTTCTCTGTTTATGAGAGTGTGTCAGAATGGTTTATCTTGCAATGACAATCTTCCTTGCTGCGGATTGGTTGTCGGAGGTGAATATCAGCCAATAGATGCCGGCTTTTAGTTTTGATACATCTATCCTCAAATTGTTTTGGCTTGCAGAAACCTTGTCGTTCAACAACACTTGTCCTTTGTTATTGATCAATTTGAAGTTTGCTTCGCCCGACAATTCGTTTGCAAAATCAATTTGTATCATGTCGTTTGCAGGGTTGGGATAGGCTTGTCCTATGCCTTCGATTTCCGAAGCACTGATTGCAGGATTAGAGACATAGACGCTCTCTTCGCTAATGCCTTCAACTTCGCTGCCGAAGACGGTTGTATAGTATCCTTGTGGTGCTGTCATCGGTTTGGTTATTGTTTTGCCGTTGTTCGATGTCGCACTGATGTAATATTGTAATGTGTCTCTGCTTGTTTGCGGTAGGTTGATTGTTCCTGTGAACATATTGCCTTCGTCTGCTGTCAAATCAAGTTGTTGCCACTCGGTTTGGTTGCTTGTGCGATAGTATATCGAGGCTGTTTCTATGCCGCTTCGGTTTTGTGCAATCACTCTGTAAACGGGAGCATTGCCGCTGTTGGAAGTGTTCCACCAACGAATAGGGTCGTGATAAATCCTTACAGGGTTTTCGGCAGGGATTTGCTTGGTGATGCAATGAATAGCTCCTCCAAATCCGTCAAACTCTCTTACGTCTATTTCGCAGAACTCATATCCCGGATAGCGTTGAGACATTATCTTCAATGCTTCTTTGTTGCCTGTGATGTCGCCTGCTGCTGTTCCGCTGAGGCTTTCGTTGTAGAATACAGGCTGCATGATTGCATCGTTTACAAAGGTGTGGTTGGAGTAGGAGCGTGTGTAGTTTTTGTTATAGTCTGATTGGGAGGTGTACCATGAGCCGTTGTTCTTTGCAGGAAGAGGAATGCGTGTGTTGAAGTACTTGCTTCCGAAAATTGTTTCCAAATTGCAAAGTGAGTCCATGTTGCTTTCAACTCTCTTTGGGTCGGAAAGGTTTGCCATGCTTTCGGGGTGTTTGGTCGATACAAAGGAGTTCTCGTCCCACATGTCGCAATATAGGTCTATGTGTCCGGTGCCTCCGTCATATTTGAGGGCAGGAAGAACCACGCAACGCGAAAGATTGAGCAGGTGCATCAAAGAATCTCTCACCTGTTGGTTGCTCAAAGGTGTCTTGCTCTGCATATTAAAGCCATAAGGGGTGTTCTCGTCCAAATAATATAGTCCGTAAGTGTCTTGGTTCAGATCATAAACAGCATCGGAAGTAAACAAAGAGCCGACGCCGTCCAACAATATATTACCGCCTTCATATTCTATTGTATTGGTAAATACTCTAAATCCTGCTTGTTCTCCAATTCTTTTTGCAATTTGGTCATCGAGCGGTCTGCCTCCGTAATACTCAAAGTCCATAAAGCCGATGCTGTCTTGCTCTCCGTAGTAGAATGCAACAGGACCGCAGTCTCTATACCAGAAAGAGTTTCCGGGATTGATGAAAAAGCGGTAGTTGGTAAGAGGAGTGCCTCTTTGGCTCATGAAGTTCTTGATTGTGGTGGTGTCGTCTGCACTCCAAACGTTTATCCATACTTGTGCATGCTGCTGAATCGAGTTGGCAAGGTTTGCAAAGAGCTTTGCATACGGGCTTGACATCGAAACATCGGGGGAGGAGGTTACAGGTTCGAGAGTATAATCTGAAGCGTAATAAGAAACTCCCAATCCGTCAAAGAGTTGTTCGGCAGGTTCGTTTCCGCTTACGGTGTAGGTGTTGTAAAACCATGTCATTAAAATTGCCTGAACTTCGTCGCTCTCAATCGGGAAGACCATATCTTCGGGTACTTCCAAAGGGGTTTTTACTCCGTTGTCGGATTGGTTGGCTGCTTTGGTAGCAACTGACGACAAGTCTTTCTTTGCAGGCATTCTTGAGTGAATTGCTTTGCGAATGATGTTCATTTCTTGTTCAGAAATGTTGTCTTTTGTTTTTGCTTGTCTGTTTTGGTCTTGGCTTTGGGCAAAAGCTCCGAAGCCGAGCAAGAAACAAAAGACGCAAGTCAAAAAGGTTGATTTTTTCATTGTGTTATTTGTTTATTTTTTGATTTGTTATCTGTTGATGTTTCGACAAATTCTCCCGATTAAGGTTTAGTTTTACGGTTTATAAAAGCTCACAACAATGAGATTGTGGCTTGTTTTGTCAGTTGAATTTCCGCTCTTGGAGCATGGGAACGAACTTAAAATCTCCGAAGGCTTCCTGCTCGAAGGTGTTTTCGTTTGTTTTGGTAATTCGATACATTGTCTGAGTGTCATTTCCTATCGGAATAACCATTACGCCTCCGACTTTCATCTGTTGCAAAAGTACCTCGGGCAATTTGTCTGCTCCACAAGTTACAATGATTTTGTCAAACGGAGCATAGCGTGGCAGACCCAAATATCCGTCTCCGAAGAAGCACTTCGGATGACATTTGAGAAGGGAAAACAACTCTTGAGCTGAGTTGTGCAATGGCTTATATCGCTCTATTGTATAGACCCTTGCTTTCATCTTGCACAGCACACAAGTTTGATAACCTGAGCCTGTACCGATTTCCAACACCTTGTCATCTTCTTTTATGTTCAACAGCTGAGTTTGAAAAGCCACGGTGGAAGGCTGTGAAATGGTTTGCTCGCACAAAATGCTCAATGCTCTGTCTTGATATGCCAACACATCGAGAGAAGAGTCCAAGAAAAAGTGTCGCGGAACCTCATTCATGGCTTGCAAAACCCTTTCGTCCGAGATGCCTTTTGTTCTCAGATAATCAATCATCTGTCTTCTTAATCCCTTATGCTTGAAACTATCGGTTATCATTGCGTATTGATGTGTTTTTCGGCTTGCGAAGGTACAAAAAAACGGCGTATTTCAACATTTTTTGTCAAAACAAATGCTGTTTAATGCTGTTTTATATTGGGCAAATTGTAATAAGATTGTGTTGTTTGACGTTACCCCAAAAAAGTATTTTGAGATGGATAAAGTCAAGCGATTACTGACATTGTTGTTTGTACTTGTTTTTTTTGTGCAGTGCGATGATTTTGAGGGAGAGCAGGAAATCCCTTCTTACTTGAGGATAGATGGTTTTAATTTGGTATCAAATCCTGATATTGCCATAGTGCAAGACGAGGGCTTTTTGACCTGCGACATAAGAGATGTGTGGGTTTATGTGGACAATGAGCTGATTGGAGCATACGAATTGCCGTGTGTTGTCCCTATTTTGAAACAGGGCAGGTACAAAGTCGATGTTCGTCCCGGTGTTTTCTACAACGGAATGAGCGGAACAAGGGAGGCCTATCCTTTTTATACCACTGCAATAGACACAATCGACCTTATCGAGGGACAAGAAGTAAGGTTTGAAAATCCGACAGTGATGTACAACAGCACAACAGCACAGTTTGCTTCGAGCTACGAGATGTTTGAAGACCCCTATCCGGACTTTCGTCTTGCGGCAACGCCGAACGAAGAGGTAATAAAGATGCAAATGTTGTCAAATAGCGACAGTGTGAAATACGGAAACTCTTGCGGAGTGATTTACTTTGCCGAAGGGGGAGAAAACAAATACATAAGTATCGATTCGATTTATTGTACCAACAAGAACGGAACGGTCTTGGAGTTGGATTATCACTCAAACATTCCGTTTGAGGTGGGAGTATATGGCAGGAGTTCTTCGGCAAGTGCATACCAATACGTAAGTTCGGTTCGCCTTGCAGCCAATGAGGGCAAGGGTTGGCAGAAAATGTATATTCTTCTGAACAAAGTGTGGGGCAATTTGGGCTATCCGAACTATTATCACATATATTTTGAAGCCTTTAACCCCGATAAAAAATCCAATTCATTCATTCATCTTGACAACATAAAGGTTGTACACTACCCAAATCAATACTAAAAACACTCAAAGCCGATTTTGATGAACAAAAACTTACAGACTGCCAAATATGTCCTTTCGGACTTGTTTGCATCTGCCGTCTCATGGGTATTTTTTTTCATATTCAGAAAAAAAAGCATAGACAACGGCACGTTTGAAGACATGAACTCGGTCTTTACAGACGCAAATCTGTATGCCGGATTGATATTTGTGCCTCTTATGTGGCTGATATTATACTATTTGCAGGGGACTTATCAAAATGTTTATAGGAAATCGAGACTTAAAGAGCTCGGACAGACAATCATGATAAGCATTTGCGGAGTGATCATCATCTTTTTCACTCTCCTGCTTGACGACAAAGTAAGCACATATCGCAATTATTACCTTTCGTTCTGCATGTTACTTGCTCTTCACTTCACAATAACCTACATTCCTCGACTTATAATCACCAGTTGTGCCGCAAGCAAGATACACAACAATCTCATAGGTTTTCCGACCCTGCTTGTGGGCAGCGGAGACAAAGCCGTGAAAACCTTGGACAACATTAACAATCAGGCACTCAGGGCAGGAAACCAATTCATCGGCTATTTGAGCCTGCAAAAAGAAAGTCCCAACTCTCAAATTGACATTCCCTATCTCGGAAGTGTTGAAGAACTTTCTGCGGTAACCGACAAATATAGGGTGGAAGAAATAATCGTTGCATTGGAACAAGACGAAGAAAATGAGATATACAATATCATAAGCTCGGCAGGGCAAAGTGTAGAAATAAAAATCCCTGCCGACAGGAAAGACCTTCTTTTGGGAAACGTGAAAATGAATGCCATTTTTCACACTCCTCTTATCACCGTAACACATGGGCAACTTCTCCCTGCACAAAGGGTTGTCAAGCGAACGTTTGACATTGTTGTGTCATTGCTTGCCATGGTTGTGCTTGCACCGGTTTATCTTGTTACAGCCATTATCATCTATACAACAAGCAAAGGACCGATTTTCTACAAGCAGGAGAGAATCGGCTACAAGGGAAAGCCGTTCTATATGCACAAGTTCCGCTCAATGTATGTCGATGCCGAGAAAAACGGACCTCAGCTCTCGACAGGAGACAAAGACAGCCGCATAACACCTTTCGGACACTTCATGCGAAAGGTACGGTTGGACGAGATACCTCAGTTTTATAATGTATTGAAAGGCACAATGAGCCTTGTGGGATACAGACCCGAAAGACAATTTTTCATAGATCAGATAGTGCAGAAAGCACCCGAGTACAAACTGCTTCACAGAGTAAAACCCGGGATAACATCTTGGGGACAAGTCAAGTTTGGTTATGCAGATAATGTGGAGCAAATGGTAGAACGATTGAAGTACGACCTGCTTTATATCGAAAACATATCGTTGGCAACCGACATAAAGATACTTCTCTATACCTTTATCATCATTCTGCAAGGCAGGGGCAAGTAATGCTTCTCTCAGTTTAAGAAAGCAGCTCTTGTTTCCGTGATTTGCACTCCGAAAAAGTCAGATTTGATTCGAAGAGAAGCCGAAATGTTTCCGAAAAAATCGGGGAAATGTGAAATTTTTGCTTCAAAACAGTGGGGAAAATGTGAAAAATTAGCTGTTTTAGGGTCGGGAAAATGTGAAATTTTTGACGTTTTTGGCTCGGAAAATGTGAAAGTTTGTATCTTTGCAGTCTCTAATTGGCTGAAAATATGGATAAATTGCTAAGAAGAAAGATTGATGCCTATCTGTCAGAGTGGAAAAACAACCCCTCAAGAAAGCCGCTCATTGTCAAAGGCGCTCGTCAAATCGGGAAAACTCTTTCTATTGAACACTTTGCCAAACGCAACTACAAAAGTGTAATTCAGATTAATTTTGTCGAACAACCAAAATACAAATCCATATTCAACGACGGATTTGAGGTTGATGCGATTTTGAAAAATATATCGTTGCTTAATCCCGATTTTACCTTTATTGAGGGCGACACTCTCTTCTTTTTTGATGAGTTGCAGGCGTGTTCCGATTGTGCAACTTCGTTAAAGTTTTTCAAACTTGACGGACGTTTTGACGTCATTTGCTCCGGCTCTCTCATGGGGCTGAATTATAGTGAGATTACCTCAAACAGCGTCGGCTACAAAGAAGATTACGAAATGTATTCCATGGATTTTGAGGAGTTCCTTTGGGCAAAGGGATACGACGAGGGCTTTGTTGATGAACTCTTTCGGCACATGAGGGAGGTGAAACCTCTTTCGGACTTGCAGATGCAGGTCATGACCGAATTGTTTCGCGACTATGTTTCAATAGGAGGAATGCCCGAAGTGGTGAACTGCTATATAAAAAACAAAAATTTCAGTGGTACTCTCTCAATACAAAGACAACTGCTCTCAGACTATCAAGAGGACATAACCAAGTATGCAGAAGGCTTGGATAAAGCAAAAGTCAAGGCGGTATATAGCCACATTGCCACATTCCTTGCAAAAGAGAACAAACGCTTTCAGGTTACCAAAATTGGTAAAAACGCCAGAAACAGAGATTATATCGGCTGTGTGGAATGGCTATCCGATGCAGGAATTGTCAATGTGTGCTATTGCATGAACTATCCCGAACTTCCGCTCAAAGGAAACTACGACCCGAAACGTTATAAGCTCTATTTCAAAGACACAGGCTTGTTGATAGCCTCCCTTGACGAAGAAGCACAAGAAGATTTGAGGGCAAACAAAAATCTGAATACCTACAAGGGTGCGATATATGAGAACATTGTGGGCGATATGCTCTCAAAGCAGGGCTACCAACTCTACTATTACAGCAGCGACAAGCCGAGCGTGGAAATGGATTTCTTTGTAAGAGATGCCGATTCTCTCATTCCGATAGAAGTGAAAGCCAATGACGGAGCAGCAGCTTCTCTCAACAAATTGCTCAAAGGGGATAAGTATCCCGACATTCGCCACGGAATTAAGTTTTGTTTCAAGAATATAGGTTTCAACGGTAGCTTTTATACCTTTCCTTACTTCATGGCATTTCTTTTGAAACGCTTTCTGATGCAAACAATATGAGTTTTTGACAAAATAGAACGGCGGTTATCTGTCTTTGATGCTCCAAAGGCTCATCGTACAACTTGAACAATCAAATTCCAAGCGGTAAGTGTGTTTGTTGTCCCTTAGAAATAGTCTGCCTTCAAAGCCTTTTGAGAGCTTGTCTCTTTTTAAGCACTGACCAAGATTGTATCTTATGCAGTTTTTTGACCTCATCAGCTCTGTTTCTTCCCTTGCAGGAGCAGTCTCCAAGGCTTTTTGTTCCACGCTTACTCCCATTGTGCGGTAGAACTCTTTGCTCAGAGAGTTGGAAATGTTCTCTCTGTAATCTGCCTTGTCGGTTATGTATTCCGAAGGCTTGTTCAGCTTTTGTGAATGGACGGCTGAGTTTTTTGAGAGCAGTTCTCTTTCCAATTTTTCGCAGCACCGGCGTCTCATTTCTGCAAGCACCGAATTGGGGTAGAAGTATTTCTCTTGGCAATCGCAGACCAAATCGGTTAGTTCAAACACCGTCGAACCCAATTTGCCGATTTGGCGTTTGAGATTGTCGATATAGCCCTCTTGTTTGGAGCATATTTCGAGATTGAAGTCGGTTTTGACACTTGCCTTTGTACCGTTTTCGGCTTCAAAGCTCAGTGTTCCTTTGCCAAGGTGGGCAATGATGCCTATCTTTCTTTTGTTTTCTTTTGAGCAAATGAGCTTTTCAAACTCGGTGTCTTTGTTTCGGTAGAGCAATGTGCCTGCCGGAGGGTTTACTTTGCGGCTCGGACGAATGCAACCGCCCGACACCTCATTGACCAAGAAGCCTTCCGGATTGTCGTTTCGGTCAAAGAACAAAATGCCGTCCGAAGGGTGCAGTTTTTCTTTGGTGTTTATTGTGATAGTTCCGTTTTTGCATTCGACCACTCTTCCGATTGCTTTTCCGATGCTTTTTGTGAAGGCGGGATTACCGGTTTTCTCTCCCTTGCCTTCAAGGTTAAAAATGGTAAATCCGCGATTGAAGCTCCTCGACACATCGGGAACGAAGTTCAGAATGCTCTTTCCGTATGAGGAACGTGAATATTGTTTGTTCTTTGTGCAAAATTTGTCTATCAGAGAGCTGTAATATGCCGTTACATTGCTGACATAGCCTGCGTCTTTGAGCCTTCCCTCAATTTTGAAGCTGACAACGCCTGCCTCAATCAGCTCTTCAATCTTTGCAGAGGCGTTAAAGTCTTTTGTACTCAGCAGACAGCTGTCCTTGATGAGCGTTTCGCCCTTGTCGTCGAGCAAATCGTAACGACTTCTGCACGATTGGCAACACTCGCCTCTGTTGGCACTTCGTCCGCTCTGGTAAAGGCTCAGATAACACCTTCCGCTGAAAGAGCAGCACAAAGCTCCATGAACAAAAAACTCCAATTCCATATCGGGACAAGCCTTGTGAATGTCTCTAATTTGTCCGATTGTCATTTCGCGAGCAAGAACCACTCTTTGAAATCCGAGCTTTTCAAACCATTTGACTTTCTCTTTGGTCGAGTTGTCTGCCTGAGTGGAGGCATGGAGCGTCATGTTGCATTCGTTCATCTGCACATACGCCATGTCTTGAACAATGATTGCATCAACCCCTGCGGCATATAAGTCCCTTACAGCTTCTTTTGCCTGCTCTATTTCCTCATCATATAATATGGTATTGAGAGTAACGTAAACCTTTACGCCGAAAAGGTGTGCATAGCTTACCACCTGCCCAATGTCTTGCAAAGAATTGCCTGCCGAAGCTCTTGCTCCGAATTTCTCAAAACCCATATAGACTGCATCGGCTCCCGCATTGATTGCCGCAAAAGCAACGTCTTTGTCTCTTGCAGGGGCGAGAAGCTCCAATTTTTTTGTGTTTGGAGAGTTCATCAGCCTAAGACAATGCGATTATCATTAGCACCTGTGCCGACAACACCCTGAGAAACATTGTCAAAGGATAGACCGAAGCGTATGCAACCGAAGGAGCATTATTTGGAGACTGCTCATTGGCAAAAGCAAGTGCAGGAGGGTCGGTCGTGCTGCCTGCCAAAAGTCCGCAAAGAGTGAAGTAATCCATTTTCATCTTCATTCTCGCAAAAAGACCTACCAAAAGCAGAGGCACAATGGTGATTAGAAGTCCGTAAACTATCCAGACATATCCGCCGGAGGCTATGGAAGAGAAGAAATTTTCTCCTGCCGACAAACCCACTGCCGCAAGGAAAAGCGAAATACCTATTTCCCGTACCATCATATTGGCAGAGGTTGTGGTAAAAGTAACTATTTTGTAATAAGGACCAAATCTTCCCATAAGGATTGCCACAATCAGCGGACCGCCTGCAAGTCCGAGCTTCACACTCTGAGGCAAGAACGGAAACGCAATGGGAACAGAACCCAAAACAATTCCCAAGACAATTCCCAAAAATATGGGAATGAGGTTGGGAGAGTTCAATCTCTTCATCGAATTGCCCAACATGGAGGTAACTTTCTCCACATTGCTCTCTTCTCCGACCAAAGTAACTCGGTCGCCTGTTTGAAGTATCAAATCTTTTTCGGCAATCAGGTCGATACCATTTCGATTTATTCTTGTGATTGTTACTTTGTACATTGTCCTTATGTTGAGAGAGCCTATCTTTTTGCCGTTCAGTTCCGATTTTGTAACGACCGCACGCCTTGTAACAAGAGTGTGATTTGGTGTTTCCCAATCTTGTTCGCCCATTTGCACCTTCTTGCCGAGCAGAATGCACACAGCCTCTTCGTTATCCTTGTTTGTAACCAATCGTATGGTATCTCCTTGTTGCAAAACAGTATTGTCGTTTGCCACCTCCACACTTCCGTCGGCGTGTTTGACCCTTGAAACCACCACCATGGTCTTGAAATTTCTCGTTATTTCGGATAGATGCTTTCCCACAACGCCTTGGTTCTCTATAAGGACGTTAAATTTTGCCATTTGGTTGTTTGCTTGTTCCTGCTCTTGCTTTGAGGTTTCGTTTTCGGGCTTTATTTTGCAGATTACTTTGATAAGATATGGTACAAGTATGATTCCCAACACTCCCAAGGGGTAAGCAACCGCATAAGCCGAAGCAATGTTATTCTCGCTTTCCAATCCGGAGTCGGCAAAGGTCTGTTCGGCAGCTCCGAGAGCAGGAGTGTTGGTAACAGCTCCCGACATCACGCCCACCATTGTGCTTAAATCCTCATTTGTTGCAAGATGTATAACGTAGGTAACCCCAACCGACAAAACAACTGCTGCAACTGCCAAAAGATTGAGCCTCAATCCGCCTTGTTTGAGGGAAGAGAAAAATCCCGGACCAAGTTGCAGACCAATCGAATAGACAAAGAGTATCAATCCGAAGTCCTTTACAAAACTCGAAATGAGGGGATTGATTTCCAAACCGAAATGTCCGAGAACTATTCCGACAAACAAAATCCATGTTATTCCCAAGCTGATGCCGAATATTTTGACTTTGCCGAGAATGATGCCCACCGTGATTGTGAAAGCGACCAAAATGATTGACGAAGCAACAGATGTGCCGAAAACTAAATCATACAACCAACCCATAAGACTTGCAATAAAGAAATTAGAACAAAATTATCAGAAAATCACAACAGCAATCGCTTGTACATCTGTATTGTGTTTTCCATTCCGAAATAAAGAGCGTCGCTAATCAAAGCATGACCTATCGACACTTCTTGAAGATTGGGTATCATGCGGTTGAAGTATTGCAGATTTTCGAGGCTCAAATCGTGTCCTGCATTAAGCCCCAAGCCTACTTCTTCGGCTTTTCGAGCAGCCACAACGAACTTTTCTATTGCCTTTTCTTTGTTTTGAGCATAGTTTGCCGCATAACTCTCGGTATAAAGCTCCACTCTGTCGGCTCCGCAACGCTTTGCACCCTCAACCATTCGGCAATCGGCCTCCACAAAGACCGATACACGACACACAGGCTTCAATTCGGCAATGATTTTCTTCAATTCCTCTTCTCTTTCGACCGTGTCCCAGCCTGCATTTGAGGTAAGAACATCGGGAGCATCGGGAACGAGTGTAACCTGTGCAGGTTTTATCTCTTTGATAAGGGAAATAAAGTTGCTGCAAGGGAAACCCTCGATGTTAAACTCTGTTGTCAGCACAGCTTTGAGGTCTCTCACATCTTTATATCTTATATGCCTTTGGTCGGGACGCGGGTGTACGGTTATGCCTTCTGCACCAAATTTTTCACAATCCACAGCCATTTTAATCACATCGGGAACGTTGCCTCCGCGAGCATTTCTTATTGTAGCTATCTTGTTGATATTAACGCTTAATCTTGTCATTATTTTCAATATGTCTTTGTCCTGAAAAATTAGAATTTACAGCTTGCAAAATTACAACCAAAATCCCTATTGCACAAGTGCCAAACACATTTTCACCAATAAGGTTTTGTCTTGTCGAAATAAAAAATGAAAAAAGTTACGTCTCTTTATGTCTGTTTCCAAACAAAGAGACGTAACTCCTCTGTCTTAATCCGAATAAGTATTGCTTACTTTTTCAGAGTGTCCAACTCCTCTTGTGTGAGATTATTGCCGTCTGACAATATCTTTGTTGCAAGTTCTTTTGACCATTTGAACTTTGATACTGCTTTTTGTTGCCATTTGTTTGCAAAAGACGACATCAATTCAGTTGATTTCTCCTTGTCGTTGTCAAGGAACAATACTTTCTTATTTTCTTTCAAGAAATTTTCCAAATCAACTATGTGAGACAATTCGGCTTTTGACCAAGAAAGCTCTTTTACTTGGCTCAATTTGTCTATCCAAAAAGCATATTTTGCCTCTCCGTTCATCGAAGCGTATGCAGATATTCTCTCATTTTCCGATAGTTGCAGCCATTGACTGCGAGTCATTGAAGAATTTACACTCTCGGTCTTGTTCTGTTGGTCGAACGAAACTTCCTTACCTTGTCTCAAATCGTTCAAAACTTGTTGAGTAAAGGTAAATCTGAATGGAGCTTTGATAAAATAATCTGTCATCACACTATTCCAGCCGAATTTTTCAGCACCTTCTTTTGCCCAAGTGTCGTACAGTTTTCCGTAACGTTGGGTTTCTGTATCCTCAGGGTTGCCATAAAGAATGTGCATTTTGCCGTCAAGAGTTTTGATAAGCGTTTCCCAATGCTGCAACTCTTCTTGAGACCATTCCAACGACATTATCTGTTTGAATCTCTCCATGCAAAGAGAATTGAAGCACTCTTCAGACATTTCGCTTATTGCTTTCATGTCTTCATTTTTGCTCATTTTGCTTATCTCTTCAAGAGATTTACATTCGGAATCACTTTTTGACGAACATGCTAAAGGGATAAATGCCACAGACGCAAGTATTATCACCTTAAATAACTTGTTTGTTTTCAATGACGAAATCACGAAAAGTTGATGTTGTGTTTTCATATTACTTGGTATTTAATTAAAATTACGGCGGTAAAGGTACGATTTTTTTTCAAATATAGCAAATAACAAATAGGAAAAATCAAAATTTTTTATTTGGACATCTGTTTTTTTTGTAGTTTGAGTAGCGGATAAACAAATTAAATTCATGATTGTAAATCTTTGATTAGCAGTCTAAAACATTGATTATCTATTTGATAAAAACGAAACTGCGATTTGTTGAAATAAAACAGCGATTTGTTTGAGCGAAATGCCGTTTTGAAAAAATGAAACGGCGTTTTGATTTTTGCTCTTTGAAATTTCAGTAAAACGGCTTTTTTTTATACTTTTGCAAGTTGGTTTATTAACTATCGAAAATTCAATAATATCACAATATGAGCAATAAGTACAGAGAGTATAAGCAGCTTGACTTGACGCGTATTGGCAGTGAGGTACTCGAAAAATGGCAAAAAGAAGACACATTCAGACAGACATTGAAACTAAGGGAGGGTTCAAAACCTTTTATCTTCTTTGAAGGACCGCCTTCTGCAAACGGACAACCGGGTATTCACCATGTCATGGCACGAACTATCAAAGATATTTTTTGCAGATACAAATCCCAAAAAGGATATTACGTTTCCAGAAAAGCAGGTTGGGACACCCACGGACTGCCTGTTGAACTCGGAGTAGAGAAAAAGCTCGGCATAACAAAGGAAGACATAGGCAGCAAAATATCTGTTGATGATTACAACGCCGAGTGTAGAAGCGAGGTGATGAAGTACAAAGATATGTGGGACAAACTGACAACTCAGATGGGTTATTGGGTCGATTTGGACAATCCTTACATCACTTTCAAAAACGAATATATCGAAACACTATGGTATTTGCTCGGACAGCTGTACCAAAAGGGTTACTTGTATAAAGGATATACCATTCAACCATTCTCGCCTGCCGCAGGTACGGGATTGAGTTCCCACGAACTCAATATGCCGGGCTGTTACAGAGACGTGAAAGACACAACCGCCGTTGTTCAATTCTCGATGAAAGAGCAGCAAAAGCTCAAAGAGCAGTTTGGCATCGAGGCAGAAGAACATATTTACTTCATTGCATGGACCACAACGCCTTGGACACTGCCTTCAAACACAGCTTTGGCTGTCGGACCCGGCATAGATTATGTTTTTGTCCGCACTTTCAACCCCTATTCGGGCGAATTGGAAATCGTAGTTATGGCAAAAGCCCGCATGAATGCTTATTGTCCCGAAAAGAATGCAGCTTTGGCATTTGCCGATTACAAAAAAGGCGACAAAGACATACCTTTTGAGGTGCTTGCAGAGTGCAAAGGAAAAGATCTTGTGGGATATTCTTACGAGCAGTTGATGAATTTTGTATCTCCAATGGGCAATGCTTTCAAGGTAATAGGCGGCGACTATGTTACAACCGAGGACGGAACAGGTATTGTCCACATTGCACCTACCTTTGGTGCAGATGACGACCGTGTAGCCAAGCAAGCAGGCATTGTTCCTTTGTTTGTGGTCGATAAGGCAGGCAAAAATCAACCTATGGTGGACCGTCAGGGCAAGTTCTTCAGGATTGAGGACTTGGACGAGGCGTTTGTGAAAAATTATGTGAACCAAGAGGCTTACAAAGAGTACGCCGGACGATTTGTAAAGAACGCTTACGATAATCAACTGACAGAAAAAGACCCTACATTGGACGTCGATTTGAGCGTATTGCTCAAACAGCAGGGCAAGGCGTTCAAAATCGAAAAGCACGTCCACAATTATCCTCATTGTTGGAGGACCGACAAGCCTATATTGTACTATCCGCTCGATAGTTGGTTCATTAAAACCACGGCAATCAAAGACCGATTGATAGAACTCAACAAGACAATAAATTGGAAGCCCGAAGCAACGGGAAGCGGACGCTTTGGCAACTGGTTGGAGAACCTTGTGGATTGGAATTTGAGCCGTTCGAGATATTGGGGAACGCCGCTTCCGATTTGGAGAAGCGAAGAAGGAGACGAGGAAAAGTGCATCAGCTCGGTCGAAATGCTGTCAAGCGAAATCGAAAAGAGCATTGCAGCCGGCTTTATGAGCGAAAACCCATACAAAGACTTCAAAAACTATGATAGTTTCGACCTCCACCGACCTTATATCGACAATGTGATATTGGTAAGTGAAAGTGGCAAGAAAATGTTCCGAGAACCTGACTTGATTGATGTTTGGTTTGACTCGGGTGCAATGCCGTATGCACAGGTGCATTATCCGTTTGACTGTAACGATGAGCAGTTAAAGGCTTGTTTCCCTGCCGATTTTATTGCCGAAGGTGTCGATCAAACTCGCGGTTGGTTCTTTACGCTGCATGCAATCGCCGCTTTGTGTTTCGACAGCGTCGCTTACAAGAACGTAGTCTCCAACGGATTGGTGTTGGATAAGGCAGGCAACAAGATGTCCAAGCGTCTCGGTAATGCGGTGGACCCTTTCGAGGTACTGAATACCTATGGGGCAGACGCAACTCGCTGGTATATGATTACCAACACTCAGCCTTGGGAAAATCTTAAGTTCGATAAGGCAGGCATTGACGAGGTTCGCCGCAAGTTCTTCGGAACTTTGTACAACACTTACTCGTTCTTTGCTCTCTATGCCAACATTGACGGATTTACTTACAAGGAAGCGGACATCGAAATGGCAAAACGTCCCGAAATTGACCGCTGGATATTGTCCGAACTCAACACTTTGACAGACTATTGCGACAAGAGCTATTCGGAATATGAGCCTACAAAGGCAGGAAGAGCAATAGCCGATTTTGTAGATGGTTATTTAAGTAATTGGTATGTGCGTTTGTGCAGAAGAAGATTTTGGAAAGGCGAATACACTTGCGACAAAATCTCGGCTTATCAGACGCTTTACACTTGCTTGGAGACGATTGCTCGTCTTGCAGCACCGATTGCTCCTTTCTTCTGCGAGAGATTGTTTGACGATTTGAACTCTGTGAGCGGACGATTTGCCTTTGGCAGCGTACATGCCGCCGATTTCCCTCAAAGCAACCCTGCTTTGGTCGATAAGGAGCTTGAAAACCGAATGCAGACCGCACAAAAGATTTGTTCTCTCGTGCTTTCGCTTCGCAAAAGAAACAACTTGAAGGTGCGTCAGCCGCTTTCTAGAATTATGATTCCTGCAAAGAATGCCCACCAACAGGCACAGATTGAAGCGGTAAAGGATTTAATTCTTTCGGAAGTGAATGTCAAGACGATAGACTTTCTTTCCAAAGAGAACAATGTGCTTGTCAAGAGCATAAAAGCCAACTTTAAGACATTGGGTCCAAAGTTTGGGGCAAAGATGAAAGCGATTGCTGCGGCTATTGCCTCATTCTCTCAGGAGGATATTGCAACTATCGAGTGTGAGGGAAGATTTAATTTGACAATAGGGCAGGAGAGTGTAGAGATTGCTCTTTCTGATGTGGAAATCATTACTCAGGACATTCCGGGCTGGGTTGTTGCCAACGAAGATGACCTTACCGTTGCATTGGATACAACGATTACCGAAAGCCTTCGCTTGGAAGGAATTTCGCGAGAGCTTGTCAATCGTATTCAAAACATCAGAAAGGAACAAGGATTTGACGTTACCGACAACATAATTGTCGAGATAGAAAAGCAAGAGACGCTTTGCAAGGCGGCAGAGGCTTTCAGAGATTATATTTGCAGCGAGACGCTAACTCAAAAGCTCATCTTCTCCGACAAGGTTGCCTGTCCGCTTCAAACAATCGACGTTATAGAAGGTACGGAGCTTGCAATCAGAATAACCAAAGCATAAACGATGCAGCTGAATTTTGAAGATTGGGGACTTGTTCCCTACGATGTTGCTCTGAGAAAGCAAGAAGATTTGTTCAATCGCAAGGTGGAGCAGAAATTGCTTTCTCAGGGTGAAATATCGGAGGACTTTATCGTCTGTACTCACCCTCATGTCTATACTCTGGGCAAGCATGGCAAGGCTTCAAACCTGCTTGCAAACGACGATTTCCTCAAAAAGATTGGGGCATCGTTCTATCACATCAATCGAGGTGGCGATATTACTTACCATGGTCCGGGACAAATTGTCGGATACCCGAGTTTGGATATAGATAGTCTGAATTTGACCTTGCGAACCTACATTGAGAGCATAGAAGAGAGCGTTATACGTCTGATGGACGACTATAATATTAAATGTGAACGGCTCAAGGGTGCAACGGGAGTGTGGATTGATGCTCACACAAGCCATGCACGCAAAATATGTGCAATAGGCGTCAAAGCCTCTCGGGGAATTACCATGCACGGATTTGCTCTTAATGTCAATACCGACCTGACTTACTTTAACTATATCAACCCTTGCGGATTTACAGACAAGGGTGCGACAAGCATGAAGCAGGAATTGGGACGGGAATTTGACACCTCAGTAGTTGCAAAGCAGCTTTTTGACAAGTTTGTTTCAATTATATCTTAGCAAAACGGCGTTTCGCTTTGACCAAAACGGTGTTTTGAAAAAATAAAATGGCGTTTTGGCAGAATAAAACGCCGTTTTATTTTTGTTCAAACGACGGTCTAATCGGTTGATAATCTGTATTCGGAAAAATAAATTGACAAAAAGCTCTCGCAAAACTTTGCCAATCGGCAAAAAAGTCGTATCTTTGCACACGCAAAAAGACAAGGTCTCTTGGCCGAGAGGTTAGGCACCGGTCTGCAAAACCGTTTACTCCAGTTCGAATCTGGAAGAGACCTCCAAAAATTCTCATTAGAGCCGCTTCAAATGAAGACGGCTTTTTTTGTTGCTTGAAAAACAAGGCAATAATGTGTCGCATTCGGACGTTATTGCCAAAGTATGAAAGATATGACACGAACAAAGAATACCATTAGAGCCTCGGTGGCGATTATGTTTTGTGCTTCTGCATTGGCAACTGCTTGTTCTTCTTCGGACGCAGAGCCTATTGTTTGCAATCTTTCCCATATCAGCGATTGTATTGCACCTTGCGACAAAGCGGAAGAACAGAAAGATTCATCGGCTGCAAGTTACCATTGGATAAGCAGCGGAAAAATGGAGGTAACAATGACAAATGTTGCACTGCCCTGCCAAAGCGGTGTATTTGAAAGCGAGGCAAAAATCGACAACTCCCGAATAGAGATAACTACAAAGCCCGAAGGTGGAAACAGCTCTTGCAAATGTTTCAAAAATTACAGAATTGAAGTCGGCGGAATACCGCAAGGCGACTATATGGTGGTGATTGACGGCAGGGAATTGGGAATGGTGAGAATTTATTAAACGAAAACAAATCATGGATATGAGAAAAACATTATTTTTAACTGCGTTTCTGATGATTTTTGGCTTGTCAGAAGCGATTTATGCACAGAAAAAACCCATTGAAATAAACAAGCAGGATTTTATAAGCAAGGTTATCAACTACGAAGAGGTAAGTGGTTCTTGGCAATACCTTGGAGACAAGCCTGCAATAGTCGAATTTTATGCCGATTGGTGTCCTCCGTGCAAGGTGATGGCATCTGTGTTGAAGGATATAGCCAAAGAGTATGCAGGGAAGATGTATGTCTATAAGATTAACGTCGATAAGCAGAAGGAACTCTCAAAAGAGATTGGCATTGCGAGCATTCCGACAATCTTTATCTGCCCTGTGGGAAAGCAACCCCTTGTTGTGAGCGGTGCAGTGTCCAAAGAAACTTTGCAAATGTACATTGAGGAAGAACTCTTCGGCAATATTTCCGAATAAGACCTGAGTTTTCAACCGTAGGAAAGCGATTTGATAAATCGTTGTGGCACAATAGATTAAAAATATCGGCGATAAGGCTGAAAAATATCGCCGACTTTTCAAAAAATATCGGCGTTATTTTTGAAAATAACGCCGATATTTTTTGAAAGAACGCCGTTTTATTTTGCTTAGTTGGCAGCTCTCTTCAAGGTAAAGCCGAAAGTCGTTCCTTCTCCGAGCCTGCTGCGAACGTTAAGCGTCTGTCGGTGAGCTTCGATGATGTGTTTTACTATTGCAAGCCCAAGTCCCGTTCCTCCGTTTTCTTTTGAGCGAGCCTTGTCGGTGCGATAAAATCTCTCAAACAAGCGGTTCAAATCTTTTTCTGCCACGCCTATTCCCTCGTCTGCCACTTCTATGAGAGCTTGGTCGCCCATGTCGAAAAATTTTACTTTGATTGTGCCGCCTTCCTGCTTGGAATATTTGATTGCATTGTCCAAAAGATTGGTCAATACCTGACGAATGCGATTTTTGTCGGCTTCCACATAGAGCGGTTCGGTGTATTGGATTTTGATTTCGAGATTGCGTTCCTGTGCCTTGGCTTCGAGTGCTTCTGCGGTCTCTTCGGTGAGTTTCAACATATCGAAACGACTGATGTCCAACTTGATGTCACCGCTTTCCAACTGCGATATGGTATCCAAATCGTTCACAATGGCAATCATTCTTTCAATTCCTGCTTCGGTGCGTTGAAGATATTTCTTTGTGAGTTCCTTTTCTTCCATAGCCCCGTCCAAGAGTGTGGAAATATACCCCTGAATGGTGAAAATGGGAGTTTTTAATTCGTGAGCCACATCGCCAATGTATTCTTTTCTATACTTCTCCATTTCGACCATTTGGTCAATTTTGCCCGTCTGTTCGTAAATCCACTTATCTACTTCTTCGCCCACGTCGGACAAATTGATTTTTCCCGATGCTACTTTCTTCTTTACGTCTTTTTTATTGATTTTGAAATTGTATATGTTCTTGTATATGGTGTTTACCTTGTCATATACTTCTTTCTGAATCCAATATCGCGTTATGAAAAAGACGACTGCAAATTCAATAACGCAGACAAGTAACAACGTTATGAGATTGAACGTTTTGAAATAGAGCAATAACGACAATAGAGCGAACAATGCAACTATGCTCCAAAAGGCTGTGAACAGCGAAATAAACCTTGTCTTCATATCATTCTTCGTATTTGTATCCTATTCCTTTGTATGTCTTTATTTTGTCGGTTTGAAGTTTGTCGCGGAGCTTCTTTATGTGAACGTCAATCGTCCTTTCGCCCACCACAACTTCGTCTCCCCAAACCGCAGAGTAGATTTCGTCTCTCGAATGTATCTTTTCTGTGTGAGTTGTAAGGTAAAGCAGCAGTTCAAACTCCTTTTTTGAAAGAGCCACCTTTCCCTTTGGTGTTGTAACTGTGTAGTTGTCTTTGTCTATTGTGAGGTTTTCCAATTCTATTTTGTGATTGTCGGTTTGCGGATTGTCTGTTTTTCTTCTCAACACGGCTCTTATGCGGCTGATAAGCACCTTTGGCTTTACAGGTTTGGGTACATAGTCGTCTGCACCGCTCTCAAAGCCTTCTATCTGCATATAATCTTCGTTTCGGGCGGTGAGAAAAATTATCATTGTGTCCTTCAAGCTCTCTTCTTTTCGGATATGTCTGCACGTTTCCAAGCCGTCCCAGCCCGGCATCATCATATCGAGAACAATAATATCGGGAATTATTTCCTTTGCCGTGGCAAAGGCAGCCTCGCCATTGTTTGCCGTGTGAACAACAAAGCCGTCCTTTTCCATGACGTATGAAAGAAATTCCAATATGTCGGTGTCGTCGTCCACCAACAATACGCTTGGTTTATCCATATCGATATTATATTTTCATTTGTCCGAGGGTTGAGAACAATTTATTGCAAGGCAGCCCCATTATTGTGTAGTAATCTCCGTCTATCTTCTCAATTCCCGTCAGCCCGATCCACTCTTGAATGCCGTAACTACCCGCTTTGTCAAAAGGTTGAAAGCAATCGATGTAGTAATTCATCTCTTCGCTGCTCAAAGTACGGAAATAAACCTTTGCAACAGAGTGGAATGTTGTTTCTTGGTGGCGGCTTCTTAGTGTGCAAGCCGTGATTACTCGGTGTTCTCTGCCGCTCAGTATTTTGAGGTAGTGCATTGCCTGCTGTTTGTTGCAGGGTTTTCCGAGCGGTTGCCCGTTTACGAACACCAAAGTGTCTGCCGTTACCAACACACTGCCGCTTTCTATCGGCAAAGTGTAAGCATGGTTTTTCGTTTTGGCAAGATGCTCTGCCAATTCAAAGTCCTGCAATCCCTCTTCGGCTTTTTCCTCTACTTCAATCTTGGTGGTAACAACCTCAAAGCCCATTTGCTTTAAGAGTTGCAAGCGTCTGGGCGATTGGGACGCCAATATGATTTTTACACTCAGTAAATCAGATAAGTGCATAGGGAATAACGTATTTTAAGCTCGTCATTGCGAATAACAAAGAGATGAAAACCATGTTCAAAAGTTTGACAAGGAAATCATAATCCTGCACTGACTTAGCAGAACGCATCTCTTTGATAAAATACAGTAAAGGAAGGTAAATCAAAATCGAAATTCCGCCCAATACAATCATCTTGTCGGCTTGATAGTATCGGAATTGGAAAAAAGCAGTTGCCGCAATGAGCAGCACAACAAGAAAATATGTCGTTTTCTTTGTTGCATCTTCTCCGAAATAAAGGGCAAAGCTCCTGCTGTTTATCAGTTTGGCATCGTCAATATCTCTCAAATCGGCTGTTATTTCGGTCAAAAGACTGAGCATGAAGGCAAATCCGCCAAAGCAAAGGCTCATCACCATCATTATCATGACATTTTGCTGTCCTATTGCCTCAAAAAGTTTGGGTTCGTTGGCAAGACAAGCTGTCTCAAACATCGTCGGCAGCAAAAAAAGCAAAGCCTGACACAAAGCTCTCAGCAATTTGCCTGCCACAGGTTGAAAAGAATATCTTTTGGAACAAAAGTACATCATGCCGAAAAGAACAATGAGTATCGTGCCGAGGTGAACAAATCCGTTCAAAGCTCCGATTGTGTAAGCAGTTGCAAGAGAAAGCACAAGCAAAACGATGCAAAGAACCTTTGCTGTCTGCTCTTGAAGAAGTGTTCCGATGAAAGATTTGCCGTCTCTTATGCTTTTGTATTTGTCTTTGTTGATTATTTCGTCGGCAATGCTGCAAGATGCAACCAACAAAACGACCGACAAAACAAACAAAGCATAGAAAGGAATGCTCAAAGCGGGGCTTAGTTCAAATACTTCGTAAAAACAATCGTGAATAAACACCCTTACAATAATAAGGGTTATCGCAACAAGGAGAATACTTTTCCAACGTATCAGTTCAAAAAAGTCTTTTATCATCTCTATTTGGTTTTATCGGATATTGTTTCCTTGATTTTTTGTCCTTCGGAGAAGATTGTGGTCGAAAGAACCTTGCCATTGCGGTCGTAGTTCTTCCAAGTGCCGTGTTTTAATCCTTCTTTGTATTCACCCTCTGAGGCTTTCTTGTTGGCAGAATAGTATTCTGTCCACTTGCCATGAGGACGTCCGTTTTTGAAACCTTGTTGTCTTTGCTTGGCTCCGCTTGCCGAATAGAAAATCCACTCTCCGTCTTTCTTGCCTTGGGAATATGCTCCCTTTTCTACCAACACTCCTCCGATGTATTTCTCCCATCTGCCGTTCATTATGCCGTTTGTGTAGTCGCACTTTTGAGAAAGATTGCCGCTTTCGTCATACAAAATTTCGCAACCGTGCTTTAAGCCGTCTTTGTAGGCGGTTTGGGTTTTTCGTGTGCCGTCGGGATAAAATACTTCCCACGTTCCGCTCATCAATCCTGCCGAAAAACTTCCGCGTTCCATCGTTTTGCCGTCCTCAAACCAGCTTTGCCAAACGCCTTCTTCCTTTCCTGCAACATAGCTTCCTTTGTGATGAATTTTTCCGTTCTCGTAATAGGTTGTCCAAAGCCCTATTCGATTTCCGTTGTCGTACTCTCCCTCTCTCCATTTCTCACCTGTCTCGTAGAAATAGACCCAATGTCCGGTTTCTTTGTCGTCTTTGTAGTTTCCTCGGCTGCCCTGCTTTCCGTTGCTCTTGTAGTAGTATGTCCAAAGTCCGTCTCTCTTGCCTGCCTTCAACTCTCCCTCCATGTCTTTGAGACCATTTTCATACCACCAGAAGGCTTGTCCGTCCAATTCGTCGTCTTTGTAGAAGGCTTCGGTCTTTTTTTGTCCGTTTGCGTAGTATTCTTCAAACCTTCCTTGTCTTTTACCGTCTGTAATGGTATAAGAGTATTGCAGTTTGCCGTTTGGGAAGAATGCCTTTGCTTCTCCGCTTCCCGAAAAGACCTCTGTCTTCTGCACCTTGCCGTCGGGATAGTAGGAAGTCCATATTCCGATTTTGTTTCCTTTGTCATCGTAACTTCCTTCGGTCTGTTTGTTGCCGTTTTCGTGAAACCAAGTCCACTCTCCGGTGCGTATGTTGTCTTGATTGAGCGTTCCTTCGGTTGCTTTGGTGCCGTTGCTCCAATATTCTGTGAAAACTTTTGTCTGTGCCTGCATAGCAGCGAAACACAACAGCAATGTTGTAAATAAAACAGGGCTTTTCATCGTACCAAACTTATATTTTCTTCTTTGAATAGGTTACTTTAATTCGTGCAGGCTTGATTGTGTTGTTCGGTCCGTTGAGAATAACTCTCGAAGCCGAAGAACGCCTTGCGTCGGGTATCAGATAGATGTTCGGGTCGCTTATGTTACCGTTGATATAGTTCTCCAAATGCATCGTAATCCTCATTTTGTAGGAGTTGGTACGGCTGTCGTAATATCCGTCATAGAAGTCTCCCGAGGCTGTTTGTGCATCATGTATTAACACAAGGGCGGTGTCTTGGTTTACAACTGCCTTGCGGTAACATAAAATGCGTGAGGTGAAGCTCGGATTGTTGATTTGGCTCAAATCAGAAACCGGAAATTCCAAAATAGCAGAGTTGATTGACACATCGTTTTCTTCATTTCCTTGATTAACAGTGGAAAGCCAATCTTCCTTAAAGTCATTTATGTTGATTTTTGCCAAAGATATTCCCATGTTTCCGAGATATATGAGGTCGTTTCCGTCAATGGTGTCATTGTTTGCCAAAGAGGAAATGTCAGAAGAGGTAAAATCATAATCGTAGTGCATAAACCGATTGCCCTTGGTTGGTATTTTGATGAGGTATTTTTGGTGAGTGCCGCCCTGAGTGTAATATACAGTGATACAAGAGGCTGTCGCCTCCATGTCAATGTAAGCCATAAGTCCGCGAGAGTCGAGTTTTGTAAGCTCAAACTTCAATCCCTTGAACTGACTTACAAAGTCGTCGTTGCTGCCTCCGAAGTTTTTTATCTTCTCAAAGAACTCTCCTTCGATTTTTACTCTCAGGTGAGGGTCCAAAGTGTCGCTTCCGATTATTACATCGGAGTTATAATCTATCTGAATGTTGTTTGAGTATATTGGCAGGGAAGAACAAGCAACATTGTCGAAGCTGTATTTTTTTGTGCTGTCGATTTCTTCGCTCAATTCGTAAATATTCAGTCTCATCTGCTTGCCGCTCAACATTGTGTCTTCCGAAAAGCCTCCTGCATACGCCAAGGTGAGTATCACAGAGTCGATATTGTCGTAGGTATTGAAGGCTGCCGAGGGCGTAGAAAGGGTGATTTGTGTGAATAATGACGACTTTACCGCTCCAAATTTGCTGTCGCTGTATTCTCCCAAGGTATTGTAACGATAGTTGAGCGTAACAAGAGAGTCCTCTTTGAAAAAGATGGCATTCATGCTTATCCTGTCATAAATACCAACCTCAAATTTGTCGTTCTCATCAACCAAATCCATACCGAGAGTCTCGTCCTCATCTACACAAGAGGCGAACACAAACGGCAGAAACATCAATATGCACAAAATTCTTTTCATTGTATTTGTTGTTTATCAGTCTTCGTCAATCACGGCAATCTTGTCGTACAATTCGCTCAAACTGTCAGCCATTTCGGGCAGCGGAGCATAATCAATAATCGTCTTTTTGTTTGACTTGGCAAAGTCGATTAGTTCCTGATTTACTCCCTCTTCGGCAATGACAACAGCGTCCGAGTATGATATTGCAGCCTTCATAAGGTTCAAATAGGTCGGTTCTTTGTACATCTTCCAGTCTTTGAGCGTTCCGCCGTCGGCTTTCATCTTTTTGGAAAGGTTTTCGCACAAACTTCCCTCAAAGTCTTCGTTGAACAAAGAGAGAACTACCTTGCTGTTTGAGAAGAAAGGATTGTTTTTGTATTCGGTTCGCTTCACATAGAAGGGCAGAAGGGCGGCAAACCAGCCCGAACAATGAATGATATTGGGTTTCCAGCTTAGTTTCTTGATGGTTTCCAACACACCTCTGATGAAAAATATCGCTCTTTCGTCGTTGTCTGCAAACAAAGTACCATCTTTGTCCGACACATTGGCTTTTCGCTGAAAGAAATCATCGTTGTCTATGAAGTATATCTGCATTCTTGCAGCCTGAATGCTCGCTACTTTGATTATTAGTTGGTGGTCTGTGTCGTCAATTATGAGGTTCATGCCCGACAATCTGATAACTTCGTGAAGTTGGTTCTTCCTTTCGTTGATGTCTCCGAACTTTGGCATGAAATTTCTGACCTCTTTGCCTCTTTCTTGTATGTGTTGAGGCAGAAATCTGCCTATCTCGGCTCTTGCACCTTCTCCCAAATAGGGAGTGATTTCTTGATTGACGAACAAAATTTTTGCTTTTGTCATACTAAAAACGTGTTATAAGGACTGCAAAGGTACGAAAAAAATGACAAACTGCCTTTTTTCTCACAAACAAAACGCCGTTTTATTCGACCAAAACGGCTTTTTGCAAAAATAAAACGCCGTTCTATTCTGCTGAAACGGCGTTTTGGTTTGATGATTTCCCGGATTTTGAAAATCAATCGGTTGTGTTGTGGTTCTATTGGGCTTGTTCGCTCAATTGAGCGTTACACTCGTAACATTCGTATCCGAACCGGCCTTTTTCTTTGATACATTGACCTTTGTTGTTGCAGTCAATGATTGCATTGCTCAGCTTGTGTCTCTGAACGGCTGCAAATACTATGTATGCCAACAGCACAACTACGCATCCCAATGCGATGTAATACTTAGTTTTGTAACTCATTTCCATATTTTTTTGGTTAATACTACCGGAACAATTCTGAGCCAATCGTAATTATTGTGTCTATTTCAAAAATCATATAGTCGATTTGGATTTATGCTTGCTCTTCCATGTTGTTTTCTTCCAAGATGTAGAGCGGACGATTGCGGACGTCGTTGTTTATCCGGGCGATATATTCGCCTATGATGCCGATTGTGATAAGCTGAACGCCGCCAATGAACAACACGCTGAGGATTAGCGATGTCCAACCGGTGATTGTGCTGTTGAAACAGAAGTGTGCAACAAGTGCATAGACGAGTGCAAGCAGCGAAACGATTGCTGCAACAATGCCCAAGCCCGATGCAATCTTCAAAGGCTTGTCCGAAAAGGCGGTGATGCCGTCCAAGGCAAAACGGAGCATCTTTCTGAGAGGGTAGTTCGTCTTGCCGTAAATTCGGGCGTCCCTGTGGTAATTCACAAAGGTCTGTTTGTAGCCAATCCACGAGATTTGACCGCGAATGTACTTCGATTTTTCGGGCATATTTCGCAAGTGCTTCACAATCACTTGGTCGATCAGTCTGAAATCTCCCACATCGACGGGAATGTCTATGCTTGTCATAGATGCCAAAAGGCGGTAGAATATTTTTGCAGTGGCTTTTTTGAACCATGTTTCGCCTTCTCGCGAGGTTCTTCGGGCATATACTACCTTGTAACCTTCCTTATATTTTTCGTACATCTGCTCTATGAGTTCGGGAGGGTCTTGCAAATCGCCGTCAATTATCACAACAGCTTTGCCGGAGCAGTAGTCCAAGCCTGCACTGACCGCTATTTGGTGTCCGAAGTTGCGAGAAAAACTCAAATACTTCACATGAGTGTCTTTTGCAGCCAATTCCTTGATGCGAAGCAGTGTTTGGTCTTTGCTGCAATCGTTAATGTATATAATTTCATAGTCGGGGCTTATTTTGGAAAGGGTCTTGGTCATTCTTTCGTACATAAGTCCGACGTTGTCCTGCTCGTTATAGCTTGGTATTATCGCTGATATTTCCATTGTTTTGTTGTTTTTTCGATTTCAAAAGAAAAATATGGCTCGATATTCGGCTGTCTGTTTCTTGTATTTCGTAGTGGTGCTTGAGCTTTTCTAAGGTTTCGGGTCGGTTTACTTGCAGAAAGTCGCCCGATACCAACTGCTCAAAAATTTTCCTGTCGGCATATATTCCGTTCTCTTTCAGATAGTAATAGTAAAAGAAGTCAAGCTGTCCTCTTTCTTCGTTCAGGTAGCATATTTCGGTATATTGATATTGCAGACTGTTGTCTGCGGCTGCTTTCATGAGGTTTACTCTCGAATAGTATGCTTTGTTTTCTTCGGCTTCTTCCGAAAGGATATTGTGTCTTATTATTTCGCTGCAAGGGGAGTAGAAAATTGCTATAACAGCAAGGCATACAGCGGTTTGCAAAAGGGCGTTTTGGTGAAATGAAACGGCGTTTCGTTTTGGTGAAACGGCGTTTTGTCCGACTGAAAGGGCGTTTCGTTTTTCAAAGAGCAAAAAAAACTTTTTTGAGAGTGTTCGTCGAATAAAATCGAAGCTCAATCCTATAATCACACAGAGCGAGGGAATAATCGGAAGCGAGTACCATTGCAGTTTTGTTCGGGATATGGTTATGATGAGAAAGTAGGTGAGTGCCATGCTTGTGCAGAAGAGGTTGGCTTTTCGGGTATGGGGGTCTTTGGTGATGAGGTTTATGACAAATGCGGCGGGGACAAGCCAAAAGAAATAGGAGAATTGTACGTCTTTGAGGAAGCGATAGTAGTACAAATTGTCTCCCGAATGTTGTTCCAAGGTTGATAGAAATCGTCCTCCGACCTCGTTGTTCCACACAGAGAGCAGATAGCCCGGGGCGGCACACTCTCTTGCAAGATAAAATCCGCCGACCAAAAGCACCAAAATCCCCGTTCCTATGTATGTGGTGCGGTTTTTGGCAAGCGAAAGCAGGTCTTTGTCAAATAAAGCAAAAATAAAAATGCCGGCAAGGGGAATTGCAGCTTGTATTCCCTTGGTCAAAACTCCCAAAGCAAGGCAGAGGAAAAAGTAAATCAGGTATTTGTTTTGTTTTAGTCGTGTATAAAGATAGAAAAATCCGCAGTAGAGAATGCAAAACATTATCATCAGTGCATCGTAGTCGGCACTTCGTCCGCAGTGATAGAAGAAAAGACCTTTGGAACAGAGGAAAATAAGTGCCGAAAAGAAGCCTGCCAATGGACGGGAGAGCTTTGTGCCGAAATAGAAAAGCGAAAGAGCTGCACAAAGCATTGCAAGAGCCGAGGGCAATCGCACTGCTGTTTCGCCAAGGCCGAAAAATCTTATGCTCAAAGCCTGCAACCACAAGAGCAAAGGAGGCTTGGTGTTCCACAAGTCGGGAGTGTAGTCAAATGTGGCGACAAGATAGTTTCCGCTATCGTACATTTCGTATGCCGAAGCTGCAACCCGACTTTCGTCCCACTCCCTTAAAGGCAAACTTCCCAACCGTGGAAATATGTTAAATATCGCCACGATTGAGAGGATTGCCACAAGAAGAATATTTTTCTTGCGATTATTCATTCACAATGAGTTTTTGTATGATTGTTTGCTCGTTTGGAAGGAGTATTTTCACAAAATAAACTCCGCAAGGGGTTTGCGACAAGTCTATATTGGCGGTTGTGCTGTTTGCGACGAACGTTTGCAACTCTCTTCCCTGAATGTCGGTGAGGGTGATGAGGCTTCCTTCTTCCAAGTTTTGAAGTGTGGTTGAGCAAGCGGCAGGATTTGGATACAAAGTGATGTTTGAAACGCTTGCAACGCTGTTTAAGCCTGCTTCATCGAGGGTTGTGAAACTTGCAACGGCAATTTCTCCCCATTCTCCGTTGATGTTTTGTCCCTGAGCGAGGGCATAAAACTCTGAACCGCTCTCCAAATCTTCCCAAATCCAATCATCTACATCGTAAAGGGTATAAGGAGAAAGTTTTAGTATCGACATACAAGAATCGGCTCCCACTTCGTTGAACAAATCTGCCGTTACCAAACCATTGTAATAAAGAGCTGTTTGGTCATTAGGGGTGGTTATCATTCTGACAGAGTTTGTTGTTATTTCGCTAAGCTCGATTGTAATGACGCTTGTGCCTTCGCCTCCGAGAGAAGCCGTTGTTGCTATTGTTACCGTTGCTTCTGCGGTGTCAGTTGCAGACATTGCCACAACAAATACTTCATACTCTGTTGCGGGAGCCATACTTGTCCAAGTGTATGCGGTGTCTGATTGGAAATCTATGCCCCATGCTGTAACCAACTGCTCCATTGTCATTCCGAAATTGCTTGCCCATTGACCCATTTCGCCGGTTGGTGCGGTACAAATGGCATAATGTGTGCAGGTTTCGTTCATTGTGAATTGTGCAGTGATAGTAAATGCGGTTGTTCCGTCGATTGAGACTTCCACTGCGGGCGATTGGGCTTTCAAACCGAAGAAGCCCATCAACGCCAATGCAAAAAAGATTGTTTTTTTCATGTTTTGTTGTTTTTAATGTTTATAATAATTGTTTGATTTCGTTCATTATTTTTGTGGCAAGGGCATTTGCCGCAGCCATATCCCTGCTCTCCGAATAGATACGAATGATTGGTTCGGTGTTACTTTTTCTCAGATGAACCCATTCGTCTTTGAACATAATCTTTACTCCGTCTGTTGTGAGGACTTCGCAATCGGCATATTTCTTTGCCATTTTTTCCAAAATCAAATCGACGTTCATCTCGGGCGTAAGCTCCATTTTGTTTTTGGAAATCTCATAATTCGGATATGAAGCCCTGAGAGCCGAGCATGTCTTGCCGCTTTTTGCAAGCAAACTCAAAAATAAAGCAATTCCCACCAAGGCATCGCGTCCGTAATGCAGCTCCGGATAAATCACTCCGCCGTTTCCTTCGCCTCCGATTACCGCATTTTCCTGCTTCATCTTCTCTACAACGTTCACTTCGCCCACTGCGGAGGCAAAATATCGCTGACCTCTTGCCTCGGTTACGTCTCTGAGTGCCTTGGTTGAACTCATATTTGAGACTGTTGTGCCGGGTGTGTGCGACAAAACGTAGTCTGCAACCGACACAAGGGTGTATTCTTCCACAAAAGGCTTGCCATTTTCGCACACAATCGCCAATCGATCTACATCCGGATCAACAATAAATCCGACATCACAGCCTTGCTTTACAACCTCTTGGCAAATCTGTGTAATATTTTCGGGAAGCGGTTCGGGATTGTGAGGGAATACTCCCGTAGGCTCGTCATTTAGAGCAACAACTCTTTCAACGCCCAAACGGTTGAGCAGTTTTGTCAATACCAATCCTCCTGTCGAGCATACAGAATCGTAAGCTACTTTGAAATTTGCTTTTTTGATTGCATCAACATCAACCAAATCCAAAGCCAATACCTTTTCTATGTGTCTGTCTATTGTTGTTGTGTCTTTGGTGCAGCGTCCGAGTGAGCCGATTTCGGCAAACAAGAAATCTTCACTTGCAGCTAATTCCAAAACTCTTCGACCCTCGTCGGCAGAAATAAATTCCCCTTTGGCGTTAAGAAATTTCAGTGCATTCCATTGCATAGGGTTGTGGCTGGCTGTAAGGATTATTCCCGCATCTGCTCCTTTCTCGGTAACGGCAACCTCAACCGTCGGAGTGGTTGAAAGACCTGTGTCGATGACATCAACGCCCATGCCCATCAATGTGCCTATTACTAAATTAGATACCATTTCCCCCGAAACCCTTGCGTCTCTTCCGAGAACGATTGTTAGTTTCTCTTTGCCGTAATGCTCTTTGATAAAAGCGGCAAATGCAGACACAAATTTAACTGTGTCTATGGGTGTGAGGCCTTCGCCTGTTTTTCCTCCGATTGTTCCTCTGAAACCGGAAATTGATTTAATTAGTGCCATAATTATTTGTTATTGATGTGCAAAGATAGTGTTTTTGACTAACACAGAGGTCAGAAAACACAAAAAAAGGAGCAAGGCGATGTGTGCTTTGCTCCTTTTTGAGAGATTTTCCGTCTTAAAAAATCAGATAAAACGGAATTGTAATTCGTCGTTTGCAAGAAACATTTCGACCTTGCAAGCCTCTTGTGTCGAGCCTTCAATCATAAAAATCGAAAGTTTGTCGATGACATATTTTTGAACTGCCCTCTTGACGGGTCTTGCTCCCAAATCGGGTTGATAACCCTTGTCTGCAAGATAGTCCAAACTCTCTTCGGTGCAGTGAAGTTCGATGTTCTTCTGCTGCAAACGCTTTTGTAATCTTGCAATTTGCAGTTGCACAATCTGTCTTATCTGCTCTTTCATGAGTGGTTTGAAGACTACAATTTCGTCAATCCTGTTTAGCAACTCCGGTCTTATGGTTTGCTTCATCAAAGCCAAGACTTCGTTCTTGGACTTGGTCCATTCGCTTTCGTTTTCGGCTTTATTGCTGTCTATTGCCTGCTGCAAGATTTCTGAGCCGATGTTTGATGTCATTATAATAATGGTATTCTTGAAATCGACCACCCTTCCTTTGTTGTCGGTAAGTCTTCCGTCTTCCAAAACCTGCAAAAGGATATTGAAAACATCGGGATGTGCTTTCTCAATTTCGTCAAGCAACACAATGGAATAGGGTTTCCTTCTCACAGCTTCGGTTAATTGACCGCTCTCTTCATATCCCACATATCCCGGAGGAGCTCCTATCAATCTGGAAACTGTATGTCGTTCCTGATATTCGCTCATGTCTATTCTGACCATAAGATCCTCTTTGTCAAAGAGCAGTTCTGCCAAAGCTCTTGCAAGCTCTGTTTTACCAACACCCGTACTTCCCAAGAAGGCAAACGAACCTATAGGTCTGTTTTCGTCAGCCAATCCGCTACGACTTCGTCTTATTGCATTGGCAACGGCTTCGATTGCTTCTTCTTGACCGACTACTCTCTTTTTTAGCTCGTCTTCCAAGTGCAAGAGCTTGTCTTTTTCGCTCTGCATCATCTTTGTAACGGGAATGCCTGTCCATTTGCTGACCACTTCGGCTATGTGGTTGTCATCAACTTCCTCTGTCAGCAAAGCTCCTTTGGCTTGCATTTGTTTCAAATGCTCCTTGTAGTTTTGCAAATCGGTCTCGGCAGTCTTTATCTTGCCATAACGAAGTTCTGCAACCTTGCCATAGTCGCCTGCTCTCTCGGCTTGCTCGGCTTCAAACTTGTAACGTTCGATTTTTTTGACCTCGTCCTGAATGGCATCTACATATTTCTTTTCTTCCAACCAGCGTTTACGCAAGTCGTCTCGCTCAACTTTGAGAGTGTCAATCTCGTTCGAGAGTTCTTTGAGCTTCTTTTCGTCTTTTTCTTTCTTGATTGCAACTCTCTCAATCTCCAACTGCATCAAACGTCTCTCGATCTCGTCAAGCTCTTCGGGCGAAGAGTCTATCTCCATTCTTAGTTTTGCAGCAGCCTCATCAATCAAATCTATCGCCTTGTCGGGAAGAAAACGATTGGTTATGTATCTTGCCGACATCTGTGCCGCAGCCACAATGGCAGAGTCCTTAATCCGCACATGGTGATGCACTTCGTATCTCTCTTTCAGTCCTCTCAATATACTAATTGTGTCTGCTATCGTAGGCTCATCTACAATCACCATCTGAAAACGACGTTCCAAAGCTTTATCCTTTTCAAAATACTTCTGATATTCGTTGAGCGTTGTTGCACCTATGGCTCTGAGTTCGCCTCTTGCAAGAGCCGGTTTGAGGATATTTGCAGCGTCCATTGCTCCTTCGCCTCCGCCTGCACCCACAAGGGTATGAATTTCATCAATAAAGAGTATCACATCACCCTCTGAGGCAATAACTTCATTAACCACGCCTTTGAGCCTCTCTTCAAACTCGCCTTTGTATTTTGCTCCGGCAATCAATGCACCCATATCCAAAGAATAAATCAATTTATCCTTCAAATTCTCCGGCACATCTTTCTTAAAAATTCTCTGAGCCAAGCCCTCGGCAATCGCAGTCTTACCTACTCCCGGTTCTCCGACCAAAACGGGATTGTTTTTCGTCCTTCGCGACAAGATTTGCAAGACCCGACGGATTTCTTCGTCTCTTCCGATTACGGGGTCGAGCTTTCCTTCTTTCGCCTGCTCGATAAGGTTGTGAGCAAAGCGGTTTAAGTTTTCAAATTTCTTGTTTGTTGCTTCCATAATTTCTAATTGTTTTTACATAAAGACAAAACAAGAAGCATTCCAAAAAGTTCCGAACTGACAAAAATGCTTGTCAAATCGCCAAATTGCCTTGCAAACATGACAATTTTTCCTTCCCTTGAAATAAAACGGCGTTTCGTCAAAATAAATCGCCGTTTCACAAAAATAAAACGGCGTTTTGGTAGTGCTGAAACGGCGTTTTATTTTGAGCTTTTTGAAGCTGTATTTTTTCGATAAATCACAACTTTTTTGTATCTTTGCCGTTTGGATATAAAATTCAAACGATATGAAGAATATAAACGAAAGGTTGGGAATTATTCCTCAAGATAAACTGACGCAAAACACCGATTATATACACCAATATATAGGTCTGCGTCTTGCAGCTTTGGGTGTGGAAATGCAAACCGAAGGAATGAGCTACGAAGAACAGAACTTTATGAAGTGTCTCAAAGGTTTGCTCTCCAACTACAAAGAAAGAGAGTTTCTTTACAACAACAACCTCTGCCCGATGGACGAAAGAATACAAAATTTCTTCGACAGCTATTTTTCATCGGTCAAGGGAGTTGAAGACATTAAGATTCCGATGCGTACATTCACCTTGGACTCATACGGAGTTGCCAGAGAACTTGCCCTTCCCAAAGGAAAAGACGAGTATATCTCCGAATATGTGTCTTCATACAGAGTAAAACAAGGCGTTTTGCACAATCCTAAAAACGACCGCAGGACAACAAAAGGAGTATTTCACATTGCAGAAGGCGGACTTCCGATACCCGACGACAAGAAAGCCGTGCCTTTGGCAACAGCCAAGTATATATTTTACCGAGCTTTCGCAGAAACAGGCGAAATCATGGAATTGCCTTTCACATCTCAAATGGAAAAGGGAATACGTCTTTTTGTTTCTTTGCTCCTAAAGCCTGTCATCTGTCCGAGGGTTGAAGGCGTGAGCGAAGAAAAGAACATGGAGATACGCTTTTTTGCACCCGGTTCTTTGGTTTGCAACTTAGACTTTGTCGAAAGCATATTCGGCAACGGCGGAAGCCCATACCATATCAGCAATGACTCGGCTTTGGATGTCGAACATTGGACGGGACACACAGGCTGTATCGTTTTGGCACCTCAGCTTACCAAACTAACCAAAAAAGAATGCGGACTTCCTCACATCAGTCAGGCAACCGAAAGACAGAAACGCGACGGAATGTGTTGGGAAAAGGAAGACGAATTGTACAATGACGGACAATCGTTCAAACTATGCGTGAGAACACAAGACGGAATTATCGCAACGGTCATTGCCGACAACTACTTCGGCTATTCAAAGAAGGAAGTCAAGACAATGATGAGCTATTCTGCCAACATATACGGCTCTGCCGAAGAAGAGCATGCGGGAGGTGCGTTGGTCTTTCCGGGATATAATCAGGGCGATACCTACTTTGCAAATCCCATGAAGGTAAAAAACACCTTTGCAGAGGTCAAAGAAAATTGTCAAGACTTCATAGACTTCAAACCCGAAGGCTATGGAATTGACAAAAACTACGACAATATTTACTACCTTCCCGAAAATACCACCTTCAATGTGCCAAATCAGGAAATCAAGTGGAAGCATGCAGGAGGCGAACACAAACTAAAACTCTTGCCAAACAAGATATACATACTTCCGAACGGCAGTAAGTTCCGCATGGAAGCCTATTCGGGAGCTTTGAACTACCGATTGGTCGAAATAGTTGGAGACGGGCTGTTCTGCCATAAGCCTTGCACGGTGAGCGGAGGAGGAAAGAGTGAAATTTCAAAGTCGATTGCCGATGCCATTTTCGGAGGACCGTTCTTCATAAGGGACTTTGAGAAAGATTTTGCGAAGGTTGAGGAGATTATCAACTACGATTATTCCAAGAGATACAACTCTCTGAACAACGAACCGATACCTTACAGCCGCAGCTTCCTCAATTCGAGACGTTCAATGGGTTCGGTAATCAAACTATTGACCCCTTCGAGCGAATATACCAAGGAGTACAATGAATGGTTGAAGGGATTGCCGCAATATGTCAAAGGAATAGCATTCATCATCAAGCGTTTCTACAAAGAAGAATGGGGAAATGAATGGAAAAAACACTTTGGTGTCGATATTTTGAACGGCACTCCGGGCAACGAATTGAAGTTTGGCGACAAGAAAATCTTTGCTCGCTATTTGAGAGTGGGCTTTGCCGAAGACGGAACATGGAGAACGTTTAAGTTGCGTCAAGACTTTGTTCACTCGGACAAGGTTCAGATGGAAGATGACATCAGTGCAACAACCGTAATCCCCACAAGGCTGTTGAGCAATCTCGGAAAGGCTTCGGGATTGCAAAGTGTCAAGTTGGTGGAAAACTGTGAGTACAGATTTTTCCAGCGACCTGACGATGCGATAATAAGAGGCTATGACAAGAAAGCCGAAAGCGATTTGGCAACTCCAAACACTTTTATTTCAAATTACGAACCTCTTTCACCGGATGACGCACGCGAAATTGTTGAAGACGTAATCAATTTCGACAGATTTACACCTCCGATGAGGGAACTGATAAAAGAAGAAGCCGAAAAGAGAGACAGCAAGTACTTTGTCTCGTCTGCTCATCCGAGATTGGTAAACGGCAAGCCTTCAAAGAACGTTCGTTATCTTCAAACCCGAAACGACTTAATCAATCCGATAGAAAAATACGTTGCAGAGGTGGGAATACGTCTTGCAAGGAAACTTAAATCCGACGATCCTTTGTATATCCCTGTCAATGCGGTGCTTCCGGGCAGAAGAAACAACAGAAAGGAAGAAGGAATACGTCCTTTGGCAGTCTATAACCCTATTCACTATCAGGAATTGCCCGAGTTGTTCATGGACTTTATCTGTTCGCTTACGGGAAAAAGCCCTTCGACAACGGGAGCAGGCTCCGAGGGAGCATTAACCAAAGGACCGTTCAACGCTTTGTGTGCAGTAACCGATTTGAACAACGCTTTGGTGTCGTTTATCCTTACGGGATATGACGGATTTACCACTCCTGCGGGCTATATCGGCAGCAAATACAGAATAGACCACGATTTGAGTTTGCTCACTCCCGAGCTTTGGGCAAGACTTTCACCCGAAGAGAGAGACCCTAAGCACATGATAGCAAACGGATACTTGGAAAAGATAAACGATTTCACTTACGGAGGAAAATTGGTCAGAGCTTCGGTGTTGGGATATAGGATAACAGACAAGTTTGTGGTCAATTACTACGGACGAGTGTTTGAAAATCCAAACGTAGTCTTCACCGACGAAATGCTAAAGCCCGAATTGCAAAGCATGGACGAGTATGTAGATGGAGTAAACAACATTGTGGAAAACCAAAAGAGGGTTGCAATGATGTACTTCAACGACGGAAGCGTAAATGCAGCCGTAGAACCGTTGAAAGCTCTGCTACATATAATGGTGTATGGTGAATATAAGGGAATGACATTGCTTAGCGATGAGTTTAGAGCGATGTTTACTCGTGAAAACATGATGGAAAGCGATTGGTATAAGGAGAGATTGAGAAACAAACACGTCAATGACATCGCTTTGTGGCAGAAACACCAAAACTATTTGTTGAATTTCTTGAACCGTGCTACCAACTTGGACGAAGAAAAGCAACAAGAGATTAAGGATAAACTGCAAATTGTGTCCGAACAACTTGCCTTTGTCAGAAGCCAAGAGTATTACAATATGCTTGTAGGTACGATTGGAAAAGATAATCTTTATATGTAGAAAATAAAACGGCGTTTCAGTAGGACAAAACGCCGTTTTATCACAATAAAACGCCGATTTATTTTTCCAAATCGGCGTTTTATTTTTGTATCTTGCCAAGAGTTGAAAATCAGTTGGTTAAATGACGAAACATTGCGGCTTTTGAGCGAGGCGGAGTTGGCTTCTACTTGCAGCGTGTACCCAAATCCTGCAAACAATGAGGCTGTTGTGTTGAGCAATTTCAGAGTTGAGGCGGTCGAAATTTACGATATGTCGGGCAAAATGGTCAGACGAGAAGAGGTTTCGGCATACGAGTTGCACTTGGACTTGCAATCGCTTGCCTCGGGAAGCTATGTTTTCAAGATTAAAACGGTCAAAGGCACAATAGAAAAGAAGGTTGTAAAACAGTAAGCAAGAGTTTATTCTTCCTTGTTTGACAAACTGAAAATACAAAACGCTGTTTTGACAAGTCAAAGCAGCGTTTTGGTTTTGTCAGATGGTGTGTTCGGATTGTTGTTTTGTTCAAAAAGTGGTCATTTTGTACGTTTTATGGTGTTTGGATACAATAAAAACTTGACAAAACGTGTTTTCTTTTGTATCTTTGCACGCTTTTGCACTTTTGCAAAGCCGTAATGATTAACAAGAAAAAGGCATAGTCAATCATGAAACTTTCACAATTTAAGTACACTCTGCCTTCGGAGTTGATAGCTCAGCATCCTTCGAAACAGAGAGACGAATCGAGATTATTGGTTGTTCACAAGGACACAGGGGAATTTGAAGACAAGATTTTCAAAGATGTTTTGGATTATTTTGATGAGGGAGATTTGTTCGTGTTTAACGATACCAAGGTGTTCCCTGCCCGTTTGTATGGAACAAAAGAGAAGACAAATGCAAAAATAGCGGTCTTTCTTTTGAGGGAAATCAACGAAAATACTCGTCTTTGGGATATTTTGGTCGATCCGGCAAGGAAGATAAGAATAGGAAACAAGCTCTACTTTGGCGAAAATGACGAATTGGTTGCCGAAGTTATCGACAATACCACTTCGAGAGGCAGAACGTTGAGGTTTTTGTTCGACGGAACAAATGAAGAGTTCCACGCACTTTTGAAAAAACTCGGACATACTCCTCTGCCTGACGATTTGCTCAGACTGAGAGAGCTTACACCCGAAGACGATTACCGCTATCAGACTATTTATGCAAAGAATGAGGGAGCTGTTGTGGCACCTACGGCAGGCTTTCACTTCTCTCGCGAGGTTATAAAGAAAATGGAAATCAAGGGAGTGGACTCTGCTTTTATCACCTTGCACAGCGGACTTGGCAATTTCCGCCCTATAGAAGTCGAAGACCTCACAAAGCACAAGATGGATTCTGAACAGATGATTATAAATGAGGAGAATGCGGCCTTGATTAACAAAGCCAAGGCAGCAGGACGAAAGGTCTGTGCAGTGGGAACAACGTCGATGAAGGCAATAGAAACAGCCGCAATAATAGATCACAGAGTCAAGGTTTATGACGGCTGGACCAACAAGTTCATATTCCCTCCTTACGAGTTTGCAATGGCAGATGCGATGATTACCAACTTTCATCCTTCTCTTTCTTCGATGCTTATGATGGTTGCGGCGTTCGGTGGATATGATTTGGTGATGAAAGCCTACAAGTATGCGATAGAGAAGAAGTACAGATTTTTGACCTACGGTGATGCAATGCTCATCATATAATAAATATGTGATAATTGTTGCAGGCGGAAGCGGCAAACGAATGAGTGCTTCGATAGAAAAGCAGTTTCTTCCCTTGGGAGAGAGTGTTGTTTTGATAGAAACGCTCAAAATGGTGAGCAAATCTGTTCCCCAAGCGGAGATTGTGTTGGTTCTTCCTTGCGGGAGGGAGGATTATTGGAAGAGTTTGTGCGACAAATACAACTGTCGGATTGCTCATCGCTTGGTTTGTGGAGGCAGTGAGAGGTTTTTTTCGGTCAAGGCGGCAATAGACAGCATTAGATGCACAAGCGGCAAAGCTCTTGTGGCAATTCATGACGGGGTGAGACCTTTTGCCGACAAGCAAATCTTTGATGACTGCTTTGAAAAGGCGGCAGAGTGTGGTGCTGCGGTTGCTTGTTGTGATTGTATCGACTCTGTGAGGTATCGAAACAAGTCGATAGACCGCTCGGAGGTCAAACTTGTGCAGACACCTCAGTGCTTTGAGCTGTCGTTATTGCAAAAGGCATACGCCCAAACCTACAATCCGACCTTTACCGACGATGCTTCTGTGGTCGAAAGTCTCGGAACAGAGATAGCATTGGTCGAGGGAAAAAGAGAAAACATAAAATTGACAAAACCATTTGATTTTGTGATAGCAGAAAGTTTGATCAATGGAAAACTTAATTAAAGACTTATTTTACAAAACCTACGGGGTGCAACCCTCAAACATAATACCGCTGTCGGCACACGGCTCGGCAAGGAGGTATTTTCGCATACTAAGTGCAACAGACAGCGTCTTGGCAACTTACAACGAAGACAAGAAAGAAAATATCGCCTTTGTAGATTATGCCAAGCAGCTGAAACAACGAGGACTGAACGTTCCGGAAATCATAGCCGTCGATTTGGACAATGGAGTGTATTTTCAAGAAGACTTGGGCGATGAAACGCTTTTTGATTTCTTGCAAAAGGCAGACGAAAATCAGATAAGGGACATTTATACCAAGATAGTGAAGTTGTTGCCTCGTTGGCAGGTTGAGGCAACTCGCGGCTTTGACTACACAAATGCCTATCCGAGAAAGCAGTTTGACGCTCAGAGCATTCAGTGGGACTTGAATTATTTCAAGTACTACTTTTTGAAATTGGCAGAAATACCATTTGATGAGGAAGGATTGGAAGAAGACTTCTCGGTTTTGAAGAGCTATCTTTTGGATACGAATTGTACCTATTTCCTATATAGGGACTTTCAGTCGCGAAACATCATGTTGGCAAAAGATGACGTCTATTTCATCGACTTTCAGGGTGCAAGACAAGGAGCGTTGCACTACGATTTGGCATCGCTTCTTTATGATGCCAAAGCCAATCTTGACGAAGATTTGAGAGAACAGCTTTTGCAGACCTATTTGGAGGAACTTTCCGGATACATAGAGGTCGATAAGCAGGACTTTATCGACAGATATTATGCGTATGTAACAATCCGAATTATGCAGGCAATGGGTTCGTATGGTTACAGGGGATATTTTCAGGGTAAGACACACTTTTTGCAAAGCATTCCTTACGCTTTGAAAAACATATCTTTGCTCAGAGAGAAGAAAAGATTGAAACTGCCGCTTGTTTACCTTGATAATGTGTTTGAGGCGATGATTGGCAGCGAGAAATTGAGAAATATATCAGAACAAGGCTACAAACTCACTGTCAATATCAAGAGCTTCTCTTTCAAGAAGGGCTATCCGCATGACACCAGCGGAAACGGAGGTGGTTTTGTGTTTGATTGCAGATGTCTTCCCAACCCCGGACGATACGAAGAGTACAAACAACTTTGCGGAACAGACAAGCAGGTCATCGAATACTTGGAAAAAGAACCCGAAGTGGAGAAATTTTACCTTGCGGCAAAGACAATGATAGAGCAAAGCATAGACAAATACAAGCAAAGGAAGTTTACTTTTCTCAGTGTTTATTTTGGCTGTACAGGAGGCAGACATCGCAGTGTTTATATGGCTCAACGTCTTGCACAAGAGCTTAAAAAAGACAGCAAACTCAATGTTGTGGTACAGCATGTTGAGCAAAACAGCTAAAAAAAAGAGGGAAGAATATTGCAAATTCAAACAAAACTATTACCTTTGCAAGACCAAAGGAAGAGAAAAAACGATTTAGAGTAAAAACAAAAAAACAAACAATAAGCAATGAAAGTTAGAAATATTATTTCGGTGGTACTTGCAATCGCCGCTGTGGCATTGGCAGTTGTATTATACAATTGTATAATGCACCCTGTGAAGTTTGACAATGAGTACAATAAGCGTTCGGAAGAAGTAATCGCGAAGTTGAAAGACATTCGCGTCATTCAGGAGACTTACAAGCTGGCGAAAGGAGAATTTTGCGGCAATTTTGATACCATGATGGTCTTCTTGAATGAAGGACGAGTGCCAATGGTAAAGAAAGTGGGTACATTGCCTGACGATATGACAGAGGCAGAAGCCTTGAAGCAAGGTATATTGAAAAGAGACACCACTTACGTCAATCCGTTGGAGAAGTTGTACGAAGAAAAGAAACTTCAAACTCCGAGAGAAAAGATTGCCGACCTCAGATATATCCCACATTCTGAGAATGGAAAGACAGAATTTTCAATAGAGGCAAAGAAAATCAACAAGAGTGGCGTAGATGTGTCTGTCTTTTTGGTAACAGCACCTATCGAAACCTACACTTTCGGTATGGACAGACAAGATGTGATTAACCTCAAAGCCGAATTGGAAGACAAGAATAAATATGCAGGTTGGAAAGTTGGCGATTTGGAACAACCAATCACCGATGGTAACTGGGAATAATCAACATTGTGAAAAATAATGGGAACTTTTAATCTAAAACAACTGTATAAGGTTGATACAGATATAGTTGCCGCAGAAACAAGAATGTCCATTTGCTTGCAGGCAAATGGATTTTCTTTTTCACTGATTGGCAATGACTCACAAAAATTGTATGTTGTGGGAGAGTTTGAGTGTGATTTGTCAGGCACAATTCCCACTGTAATGAACACAATCAAGGAATGCTTTGCCTCGATTGGCGTAAAGATGTTCCGATTTGCAAACATCAGAGTGGTATGCACCACACAAAAAAATGTGTGGGTTCCCTATAAGCTGTTCGATATTGAAAAGAAGAAAGATTATCTCAAACCTGTTGCGGAGGTTCACGGCAACGAAACAGTGTTGTCAAACGTTTGCGAAAAGGTAGATGCAGTCAGCGTGTTTGCATACCCGATGCACAAATACAGCGGTGTCAAGATATTGATAAACAAGGCTGAGTATTGCTCCCAACAGCAGGTGTTGGCAGAGTATGCCTACGATATATCCGGATTTTCTTGCAATACCCTTTTGGTCAATAAGCGTCAGAATGCGTTGGACTTGACCTTGTTTAAGGGCAATACCTTCACATTGAGCAACACAATCACTTACGACACCACCGAAGACATGATTTACAATCTGCTCTTTGTCTTGCAGCAGACCGAAGTCGATACAGAAGCAGTCAAATTGTTGATTACCGGAGACAATTATACGGAAGCGGAATTGCAAATGCTAAGACGCTACGTCAAAGATGTGTCATACGCCAATCCTATGGAGAATATAAGAGTAGGAGTGGAGTTTGATGAGGTTAATTTGCAAAACTATTTCTTGGTTTTAGCATAATCTTGATATGAGAATAATTGCCGGAGATTTGAGAGGTCGCAGACTGCATCCTCCTGTGGGCTTACCGGTTCGTCCGACCACAGATATGGCACGCGAAGCTCTCTTCAACATATTGCGAAACAGAGTGGAGTTTGACCAAGTGTCGGTATTGGATTTGTTTAGCGGCACGGGAGCAATAGGTTTCGAGTTTATTTCGCGAGGAGTGAAGCATGTAACCAGCGTAGAACTCAATCCAAAATGTGTAGATTTCCAAAAACGCACTGCAGAAGAGTTCGGATTGAACAATTTCGTAGCTTTGAGAATGGACGCTTTCAACTTTTTGGGACGAAGCAGACAAGCGTTCGACATAGTCTTTGCAGACCCTCCATACGAGTTGAAACAATTTGACATCATACCCGAATTGGTTTTGAAAAGTTTTCTCAAACCATACGGCATCTTTGTTTTGGAACACAGCAAAGCCCACGACTTCAAAAGCAATCCTTACTTTGTCGAACAGAGACACTATGGCAAGGTGAATTTCAGCTTTTTTCAAAAAGAACAAGAGGAATAACATCAGATTTTTTTACGATAATATGCAGAAGAAAGTAGCATGTATAGGCAATGCCTTGGTCGATAAGGTGTGTATGTTGCAGAGCGACAATTTGCTTTGCGAACAAAATCTCCCCAAAGGTAGTATGCAGTTGATAGACGAAAAGGAGAGCAAACGCCTTCAAGCCTTTACGCAAGAACTCAAAAGCACATTGGCAACAGGCGGTTCTGCTGCCAACACAGCAAGCGGAACAGCCAACATGGGTATAGAAACAACCTACATAGGAATGGTTGGAGACGATGAACTCGGAGATTTTTACATTCAAGATATGCAGCAGAACAACATATCGACTTGTATTTTTCGCAATTCCGATATGCAGACCGGCTTGGCATTGGCACTTGTTTCGCCCGACGGCGAGAGAACCTTTGCCACCAACTTGGGAGCAGCAATTACCCTTTCGGCAGATAACATCGGCCAAAGTCTCTTTGAGGGCTGTGAATACCTGCACATCGAAGGCTATTTGATAAGCAACCACGACCTTTTTGAGAAAATAATCACCTGCGGCAGGCAGGCAGGTTGTAAAATCAGCATCGACCTTGCCTCGTACAACGTTGTGGAAGAAAACCTTGACTATTTGAAGAGAGTATGCAAGGGAGTACACATCATTTTTGCCAATGAGGAAGAGGCAAAGGCTTTCAGCGGAAAAGAAGCCGAAGAAGCTCTCGAATACATTGCACAATATGCAGACATAGCAGTTGTGAAGGTGGGAGCGAAAGGCTCATTGATTTCTTCGCAAGGAAAAGTTGTGAAGGTGGGAGAAACACTCCGCAACAAGATTGACACCACAGGAGCGGGAGATCTTTATGCAGGAGGCTTCTTGGCAGGATTGTGTATGGACAAAGACCTGAGCATTTGCGGTAAAATGGGCAGCGTCTTGGCAGGAAACGTGATAGAAGTCATGGGAACCAAGATGGATTGCGAGCGTTGGAACAAGATTAAAACCGAAATAGCATCATTGTAAAGAATAAAAGGCATTGATGTAATAGCAATACAGAGTATTGAAAACTCAAGTCGCCGTCTTCTGCATCAGAAAACGGCGACTTGAGTTTAATAATAAGTCCCTAAAAATCAATATTCAAAACTCATCGAATCGTCGGTGTTGAAGTCTGTATCCAAAATCTGAGAACGAGAGTTTTGATTTCTCTCACCATTTTTTTGCAAAGAAACAATCATTGCACCAACCATTTTGGTCATTTCAACCAAGGTTTCGTGCGATTGCTCGTATTGTTCGTTGTCAAACACTCCATTTTTGAAAGCCAAAGTAGAAATGACAACGCAAGTTCTTATCTCGCTTTTGGCATCTTTCAAAAACTGAATAAACTGAGGTTTGTGTCTTGCAGAGCCTTCGGCAATGTTTTCTGCAATTTTTGATGCGGCAAGAGCCAAAGGTTTGAGAATGACTTTTTTCTCGAAATCGCTTGCAGATTCGGATTGTTGCATTACCCATTTGAAGTAGTCTAATGCTTTGTCGTACACTCTTAAATCTTCAAATCTGAAAAAGCTGACTGTCTTGGTTTGATTTTCCATAATGATTAAATTGTTGGGTTAGTAAATGTTTTATTTTATTCCTGCAAAATATTTCATGAATTGAACACGATGGAATGCCGATGAGTTGTCATTCTTTCCGACAGCCAACTTCCCTTTGAACTCATCTATGTTTTTGAAGCCCTTTTCTTCCATCCATTGAACCAATCGGGCATTTGCCTCACTGATAAACTCCACTCCCTGCTCATACACAGCCGAAACAACCTGCACTGTTGAAGCTCCTGCCAACAAAAGTTTTATCACATCGTCGGGTTTGTGAACGCCTCCGCCTGCTGTCAGCGGACAGTGGACGATGTTTGAGAGAATTGCCGTCCAACGAATAACATTCGGCAAATCGCTTGGTGAAGAGAAAACGTTTGAAGGCTCAACACTCATTTTGTCAATGTTAATGTCCTGTCCTGCAAAGCGGTTGAAGACGTGCAAATTGGAAATACCCATCCACGAAATCTTCTGAGCAAACCTTGCAAGAGAAGAAAAATAAGAACTGATCTTTATAGATATTGGAATAGACAAAGCACGTTTCATGCTCTGAATGACATCTTCATAAAAACGTTCCACATCATCAGTAGTCAGGTTCACGTCCGAAGGAAGGATAAACATATTTAGTTCCACACCATCGGCACCTGCCTGCTCCATCTTGCCTGCAAAAGAAATCCATTGAGAAGCCGAAACGCAATTCACACTCGCAATCACGGGAATTGAAAGCTCGGCTTTTGCATTCTTGATAAGATTTACATATTTGTCGAGAGACTGTTCCTGAGTGTGAGAAACAACATAGTCGTATGTCTCGGGAGAGAAACCAAAATCAAAAGAAAAATTTACCGAATTTGCCATCTCTTGCAAAATCTGCTCTTCAAAAACAGACTTCAAAATTACGGCACCGGCACCTGCCTGTTCGATTTTTTTTAATGTATCCAAGTCGGAAGTCAATCCGCAACTGCCGACAACAACAGGGCTTTTAATCTTTAACCCCATGAAATTAGTTGTAGTATCCATAGTAACCTTCAATTTATGAGGCAAAGGTATGAAATTATTTCTTACGCAACAAATAAATTTCAAGAAAAGATGATAAATTTTTGGTTTTTCTCTCGGATAAGCAAACAAAAGCACCCCAAGTTCACATTTTCAAACAAAAATTCTTGCATTTCAAGAAGAAAACGTATCTTTGCAAACTGAAAAAATAAACTTAGTACAAAAAGGATTGAAAATGGATACAGAGAAGAACATCACAAATCAAGAAAATCACGAAGACAAGAGCTTCAATGTAGGCGAATTGGTATCAAGTTCCGAACAATTTTTAGAGAAGAACCGCAAGGTAATCATTATCATTTTGGCAGTTGTGGTGCTTGGAATAGGCGGATTCTTTGCATACAAATACCTATATGCAGCACCAAGAGAGAAAAATGCAAGTGCAGAACTATTTGCAGCACAGCAATACTTTCAAAACGAAGACTTTGAAAAGGCATTGAAAGGCGACGGAAAGCACGGAGGATTGTTGAACATAATAGACGAATACGGCTCGACAAAGAGCGGAAAGTTGGCATCGTACTACGCAGGTGTCATCTACTTGCAAAAAGGCGAATACCAAAAAGCAATAGACTACTTGTCAGACTTTTCGACCGACGACGTGTTTATGAAATATCAAACCAAAGCACTCCTTGGCGATGCTTATGCAGAATTGAACCAATTAGACAAGGCAATATCATATTACAAAGAAGCAGTCAAAGGCGACAACGACCTTTCCACACCTTTCGTTTTGATGAAGATGGGACAAATATATGAGATGCAAAACAAGAACAAAGAAGCCTTGGATTGCTACAAACAAATAAAGAAAGACTATCCAAGCTCGATGGAATACAGAGAAGTCGAGAAATACATTTCAAGAATAGAAGCCCTCTGAGCCGACATTCTTAAATAACAAACAACAAAAAAGCTGTCCGACAATCATTCGTCGGGCAGCTTTTTTGTTTGATGCGAATACTATATTCAGATAATTTACCACCATTGCAACAAACAATATGTTATTTGTTTGAATACAAAACCGGTAAGTAAAAACAATATGATAACATTGCAAGTGTAAAAGCACTCTGCTTGTATGAGTCTGTGTTTTTTTTACTTAGAAAGCCAAATAACAACTTCTTTCCATATTTTTCGACGATAAAAATCAAGGATTTTAAGCGATAGGTTTGGGTAAATTTTTCACCTGTTTTGAGAGCGAAATGAGGCTTTTTCGAACAGAGCTTTTGTCTTGCTTCAACAACATAAGGTTTTTTGCTCACTAACATGAAGTCTTTTTGAAAAAAGACGAAGTGTTAGCACACAAAAGACGAAGGATTAGCGAGCTTAAGTCTTCGTCTTTTTTCAAAAAGATGCAGTCTTATTTTACCCACACTAACACTTACTTTCCTCAAATCGGCACTTATTTTGCAAACATTTGAAACACAAATGATTGCTAAATGCTCAAATACTCGCAAAAATCGACCCCAACACTGACCGACCTCAAAAAATCGCCGGCATTTCGGCTTAAGAGACCGCCAAATGTTAAATAATTTGCTTGCGGAAAGTTAATCAGTATTGCGAAATGCAAAACGATAACAACCTTTCTCCAAATAGATGACAAACAGAAAGAGTTGCAAAGCATACTGCCTTGCAACTCTTTCAATCAAACAATGTTTAATCAGTTTATCGTTACTCGACGATTAGTTTCTTTGTGGTGTTGCCAATCATGAGAGTATAAACTCCGCTTGGAAGGTCTCTAAGGTCAAGCCTTACGCTCTCTGTGCCTGCCGCAAGGTCAAACGTTTTGACAACTCTTCCTCCAAGGTCTGCAATTCTGAGTAAGCTATGCTCTTGCAAAGCCTCAAATTCCACGGTTGCAAAGCCTCTTGCAGGATTAGGATAAACAACAAACTCCCTTGTGCTTTCAACCTCCTGCAAGGCAGAAGAACAATCTTCCTCAATGCGACTTGGGAAATAACCATTCCATAAAGAAGCTATATAAGCCTCCAAACTACCACAAGGGACTGTTACATTGCAACTATTCGGATAAGGGAAAACTTCATTACCAATAGCAGGAGGAACAACAGCATTAGAAACAATTGAAGTCAAACTGCTGCAATCTTCGTATTTATATCTTATTACTGCTCAATATTTTATATATTAAACGATAGAAAAATGATTGGGTAAATTCTGTGATCGCAGAAAAATGTAAGATTTAACGTTTTTAACTTACATGCACAGTTTTGAATAAGTAAATTGCAAAGTGAGGTTTGCAATTATATTCCGCACACAAGTTTTTTACGAAGAGCGACAGAATCTGTTTTGTCGAGATTTATACTGCGGTTTAAACTTTCAACTCCGAGGTTGGCAGCAACCAAATCAAAGCAATCTTTATTTGCAGCAAAACTTGTATTGTAGTCAATAACCCAACAAGATATATTAGGTTAACTGACATTATTTCATCTAATGGGATAGGATTTGTCGTATTTTTTGAATATTTAACTCAGAAATTTGACAGAGTTTAAATTTGTTTATTACCTTTGCAACTGAATTATAATGAAATATTAGAATCATCATGCTATTATCAGCTAAGTTCGAAAATATTTACTCGTTCAACGAGGAGACTCGCATCTTGTTCACAGCAAGCAAGAGCGACCAATTACCGTTGCAGGTGTCACGTGCGGAGAAAAAGGATGATATATCCGTGCTCCGCATGGGATTGGTTTATGGCGCCAATGCTTCGGGTAAGTCGAACATCATAAAGTCCTTGGCTATCATCAAGGAGTTTGCACTTGATGGTTGGAGTAATCGTAAGTACAATTACTTCAAGATGACAGACACTCCACAAGAACGTTCGAGCATCGAACTGGAGTTCAAAGTGGACGGCCAATTCTTTGCGTACGGCATTGCATTCTCAAAGGGCGGCTTGTTGGAGGAATGGCTGTATAAGACAGGCAGTTGTACTGATGCTCCGATTTTCGAGCGAAAGCGTAATGGTGACATTTGGGAGAATACCATTGCACCACAGTTCGTGAAGGGCGAGGAAGGTCAGTTTTTGAAGTTCTTGATTGATGGCACGCCGACTAAGGGCACCTTCCTGAGTGAGTATGTCAAGCGTAACGGAAAGGGAATCAATGCTATCAAGTCGGCACGAAAGTGGTTTGAGAATTTGAACATCATCTTCCCCGATACACACAGAACGGATTTTCCGTTCCGAGTAGTGAATGACTCCCAGTTCAAGAACGTGATGCGTGATTTGCTTAGCTACTTTGGCACAGGCATATCCGACCTTCGTCGCATTGAGTCGAAATCCGAAGAATTAGGCATTCCCGATGAAATCCGACAGAAGATTGAGGAAAACCTTGACGGTAAGGATGAAAAGACTGGCGTTGTGATTCACAATGAGAGCCGATTCATCTTTGCAGAAAAAGACGAGTCAAAGAATTTGAAGTGGTACGAATTGAAAACTATCCACAAAGCGGAAGACAGCGAGTCAGACTACATATTTGAGATGTTTGAGGAGTCCGATGGAACGTCTCGCCTTTTCGATTTCATTCCTATGCTCATTGATATGCGTGCCAATGATGCCGTCTATGTGATTGACGAGGTCGATAGGAGTCTGCATCCGATGCTGACATTGAAGCTGTTGGAGATGTATGACAGCTTACTCAGAAGCGATTCTCAGATGCAGTTGATATGCACCACGCACGAGTCCAATCTGCTTTCCACTGCTCCTATCCGCCAGGATGAAGTGTGGTTTGTGGAGAAAGACAAGAAGGGGGAAAGCCATTTGTCTTCGCTCTGTGAGTACAAGCCGAGGGAGAATGTGCAGAAGGGTTATCTGAATGGCCGATACGGAGCAATTCCGTTCTTTGGTGAACTGAATAATATTCATTGGGACGATGCGAAGCAGGAATAGTTTGATGCGTGAGCGTCAAGAGGCATTCCGTGACGCTCGCCTAATAGTCATAGCCTCTGAGGGCAAGGACACGGAGCGGATATATTTCAATGCATTGGCCAAGGAATATACCAATCCCCGTGTGCATGTGCATATCTTGGAACGAAGTGAAGCTGAGCAGAACAACTCCAGCCCGGAACACGTCTTGAAGCAGTTGAACGACTACAAGGAACAATATGCTTTGGAAGCAGACGATGAACTCTGGCTTGTCATTGACAAAGACCGTTGGACAGCGGCAATGCTATCTCGTGTGGCAACAGAATGTGCACAAGATGAGTTCATGCACATGGCGTTGAGCAATCCTTGCATCGAGATATGGCTGTTGCTGCATCTTGTAGATGTCGCTTCATTATCTCCCGAAGAACAGCAGCAATGGCTGGAGAATCGCCGAAATTCGAGGAGGAAAGCCCCATATCTAAAGATGCGATTGCGTCAAGAAATGGGTTCTTACCATGAAGCTGCATACGATGCCCAAATGCTGATTGTCCATGTAGAAGAAGCGATAGAACGAGCAAAAGCGTTGGACAAGAATCCTGCCGACCGTTGGCCTCAGACGCTCGGAACACGAGTGTATCTGTTGGCTGAGAGTGTGATGAATAGGAAGTGAATCAAAGACATATTATATATTACAGGTCCAATTCATACGACGAGCAAGATTCATCGCTCAATGACTTTAACAAATATGTAAAGTATCGGAAGTCGTATGATGACAATTCGAATAAAATCTTTGATTACCTTCTCAATACGGAAATGTAAAAAAATAATTAAATAATATGAGAATTATATTAAGCACAGAAAACTCTTTGACTGCAATGAGGTTAAGAGAACAGATAATTAAATCCGTAAAAGGTGAAATAGTCGGATTATCAATTGAAACCTGGTCTTATACAAGGTCTAGTGACAATTTTGATATTCTATACCATGATCCAATACAATATACGCAAGATCCATATAAAAATGTGCTCTTTAAACTGGAGATAGACGGCTCTAATGTATTGTTGTCTTCCGTTTGGTGGAAAAAGAATCCGGAACCCCAATATGAAATAGTGTGTCTCCACACTGGACGTTTAACAGAAATGCTTCTAAGATATTTTAGGGGCAAATATATCAAGTTTACTGTTGTTGATTAATTTGTGCGACTATGGCTAATCAAAACAATACCACAGAAGTAAATCCATTTATTCAGGAAATTTCAGACAATTTGAATATGTTTATCGAAAACATAAATTGTCTTTGCGAAACGTTTGGTTATAGCGAAGGTATGCTAAATCAGCAAAAGCAAAAAGCAGATAAAGCTTATGCCGATTTCGTCACACCTTATAAAAAAGAGAACGAAAATGGACCTTTCCTAGATATACCACATGAAAAGTTGAGGAACTTCAAGAAATGTGAGAGGAAGAAGAAGAGAGCAGAAAAGGCATTCCAGCTTATATTGCCGACATATATTGTTTCTGCAGTTTCTATTTTCGATTCTTTCCTTGCAGGGCTTATACGGTGTATTTATAATCTCAAGCCAGAGTTACTGCTTGATAGTAGTATGACCTTTTCGTATAGAGAATTAGTTAATTATGATACTTTAAAAGAGGTAAAAAAAAACAATAATTGATGCTACTATAGATAAATTATTCAGAGATTCACATACAGAGCAAATTGCCTGGATAGAAAAATCTATAGATATTAATACTCTCAGAAAATTTGCCAATTGGTCCAACTATATTGAATTGACAGAAAGACGCAATCTATTTGTGCATTCCGATGGGGTTGTTTCTTCTCAATACATTAACGAGTGCCAAAAGGCTGGATTTAATGTAGAAAACATATCCATAGGAAGTCGATTGTCTGCGGATAAAATGTATTTTGACCAATCCTACAATTTGCTGTATGAGATGGCCATTATGCTGACTCAAATTCTAATTAATAAATTATATTTAGGAAAATACAGTGATGACACTAGTGAGCGTGATAATATTCTCATTACATGTGTTTTTGATTTGATTGTAGATAAACATTACGAGATTGCAATAAACATCTCAAATTTTGCGCGTGACAGTAAAACTTTCAAACGTAATCTTAAGGATAAAGCATTCATAGAACTGAATTTGGCTCAAGCTTACAAATGGTCGAATAAACCAGATAAGTGTAAAGCATTATTAGATTCGATGGATGTCTCAGCAATGAATGATGCTCTGAAAATTCCTAAATTAACATTGGAGGATAATTTTAGTGAAGTATATACTTTGATGATAAAAGTTGGCGATAGAAACGAAATTTTAAAGAAGGAATCTTATAGAGATTGGCCTATATTTAAGGAAATTCGAAAGGAAAAAAAATTCGCAGATACGTTCAAGATGATATTCCATGAAGAGCTTGTTGAACCAAACACGACTATCAAAGTAGAGGCTTCGGATGACCCAACTAGTGAAAAGGATATTGTCTCAGATTAAACTAACGAGTATTTCGGCCTAGTTATCAATACAATGCTAAACTTGGGCGGAAACTTGCAAAATATCGCAGTTTCCGCCCAAGTTAATTCAGATTAGGAGTTTTGTATAAGTTGTGATATTGTGGCAAATTGAGAATCGTATCGCTCCGTATTTGTGTCATACGGAATATTATCCTTGGATGGATTGAAACGATTGCTGTCCAACTCTTTTTCAAGATCGATTTCTATGCAAAGATATCTTTTTGCTGTTGACTGCACAAGATAGTATCCTTCATGCGTAGCATCTTCTTTAGACAAAACGCGTACAATGCTCTCCACACGGAAGAGGTACTTATTCTCTTCTTTTTTTACGCGTGTGGAAAAGCACATAAGTTATCTCTGCTTGCTTTTCAAGCAAAGTCATATCACTTTCTGTAAGTTTAATAGGTACAGCAATCTTTCCATTGGAGAATTTATTATGCTTATCATCATAATTCTCAATCATGATAAGAGCTACACCATTCTCCTTCCCACATTCCCGATACTGTAATCCCTTTTTGGAATACTGTTCTTGATTTGTTCGAATGCTGAATTGTCCAACAATATCTCTTGCAGGTGTTTCTCCAATAAATTGCTTACTACAATATCGTCTTTATGCCCCTCATCAGCAGGAAGCAATGGGAAAGCACCGATATTCACCTGCTTGATACTCTTGTAAAAATATCTGTTTCCAACAGCATCACTTTCCGCCCTACCTGGGAATAGAATGTAACCGCCAATTATCTCCTTACCCCTCGGACGCTCATCTTCCTTCAACCATCGAATCGCGAACTATTACCAATTCAGTCGTGTTGCTGATGTGCAAGAGGGAAAATGAGCTATCGGATAACTACCTCGGAGCATAAACTGGTGCTAATTTGCTATCTCGGCATCTATTTTATAGTTAAATATATATAAAAACGTATCGCAATTACGGAAATGAATGATAAATGCGGTGTTTATTTCAAATATTGTTTGTATTTTTGTAGCAAAGTTACGATAATAGATAAAATACAGCAAGATGATACGAGATTTTTGGGTTAAGAATTATCTTTCCATTCGAGATAAGCAGGAATTGAGCTTTGTTGCCAAAGGACCGTCTTCGGAGTTGGTCTCCGAAGTTGCTGAAGGTGTATTTTTATACAAGTTGGGCATTCTTTATGGTTCTAATGCCTCGGGTAAGTCGAATATGCTGATAGCCTTAAATGAAGTATTTCGCATATTGGTGATACCCAAATCAGACGCAACCAAGAGAATCGATGGCAGCATACCATTTATTTTTACAAAGAATGACCCCATTGAGATGCATGTGTCATTCTATGCTAATGCTATCAGATATGATTATGATGTGTCATTTAATGAGAAATGCATCTTGAAAGAAGTCTTGTACTATTATCCCAACAAGTCTAAGTCATTGTTTTATGAACGTTCATTTGTGAACCGATGGAGCAGCGAGAGCAGAAGCCAAACTTGTTTGGATTATGCCGAGTCTTGACAGAGGAAGGTGAAGCCAATTGTGCGATCTTAAAGGTCGAAGCGAAGAAATCCTCTATGCTGACTATATAGACGGCAAGCGGTCGTATATGGATATAACATTAGAAATCAGAAGCAACAGATGAGCCTTTGACAATAATTTGAATAAATTGATAACAATATTATGAATAGAATTATGAACCGACGAACGAAGGAAACGCAGAGTAATGCAGGCATTAACTCTGCTTTACAAGGAGGAGGAAGACCAAAGGTCAAATCATTTGGACAAAAATCGTGGATGCTTCCACAGCCGGTACTGATTATCGGCACATACGACAAGAATGGTAAACCCAATGCAATGAACGCAGCTTGGGGCGGTCAATGGGACGCTAAGGAGATTATGATTTCCATGGGCGTACACTCAACTACCGAAAACTTGAATAAGTGCCCTGATTTTACCGTGGCATTTGCTACAAAGCAAACCATGGTAGCTGCTGATTTCGTGGGCATTGTATCTGCCAAGAACGATGCATACAAGATGGCGAAAGCAGGTTGGAAATGCGAGAAGTCAGAGAATGTAAACGCCCCCGTCTTCACCGACTTTCCCATGACATTGGAGTGTCGGATAAAAGAGAAAATAGACGAGTCGGAAGAGGGATATTACATCGTGGCTGAGATAGTCAACATCCTTGTGGATGAGAAATATCTGGCTGAGGACGGCAAGCCCGACATGGAGAAGATGGAACTTATCGTGTTCGACCCGATACATCATGGTTACATTGAACTTGGCAAGACCATTGGAAAGGCATTCTCAGACGGCAAGCAGTTGAAATAAGACAGAAGTTTAATAATCATCAAAAAATAGAAATAATGAAGATAAGAATAATAAAGTGCTTACTTGTCTTTTGCTTTGCATTGATTTCGTATAATGCATATTCTCAACATAGATACTATTGTGAGGTAAAAGGTATTGAGAAGGAATTGTCATCAGGTCTAAAAATCATTTTCGATTTTGGCACTAAAGCTTCATACAATATATGGGGTGACCTCAGCAGCAAGTTGAAATTTGTCGATGATAAAGGAGAGGAAATTAAATTCAACAGTATGGTTGATGCCGCCAACTATATGGTTGAAAGGGGATGGATTTTTGCACAAGCATATTCTTCTGTTTACGGTGGACATCCAGTTATACATTGGATTTTTTATAAGGATGCGGAGAATATGGAGAAAGCCAGAGAAGGCATTATGACTAAAACGGATTATATAGGAATGAAAAAGAAATAACATTCATTAGTGTCCCGTTAAAACGGGGCGAGTTAAATATTAATCAAATAGCCCCGGAAATAGAGGACAATCAAGTTCTTCGACATCGTTGAATTTAGTCTTATCGAACAGGTTAGAGAGGTGAGTTTTGTCCGTAAGTGATATACTGAGGATTTGTAAGACTTCATAGGTCGAACCTTCCAATTTCATATCATGATGTACAATAGTCACGAGACAATAGGTTATAATGGCTGCAGCAATCCGGATTCGGACGGCATTCTCTGTAGTACCCCGGAATTTCTTAATCTTGAGATGCTGTTTTAGCCATTTGAAGAAAAATTCGACCAACCATCTTTTCTTGTAAAGTTCTGCGACTTCAAGAGCATTGAGATGCTTGGCATTGGTGAGAAAAGTGCTTCACGTACTTGTTCCCATCATACTTGCGAGCGAGATAGTTGAAGTGGTTTCTGTCCAAATGACTGACCGGTTGAGAGAAAACGTATTTACCTTGATTCATTGTAGCCTGTTGAATTAGGCTTCAAAGATACAAATTCAAAACCGTTGACTCCCAAAATTGCTCGTAAAAGACTGTAAATAAATTATTTCAAAGACGGATTAGTCCACTTTAACGGAACAGTAGTGTAATTTTCTATTGAATCGATACTGTAGCCATATCATATCATATCATATCAATAAACCTTGAAAAAACGCCGCAAATTATATTCATATTATTGGGAAAAGTTGAATTTAAGAGATAGATTATTTGGTATGAAGAAGATAATTTTGTAATTTTGCACTTATGTTTATTTGCTAATTAAGCACAAAAAAAATAAAAGATGAAGCGTATAGTTGTTATTTTAATTGCACTTATTGTTGCAACCAATGTGAATGCACAAGAAAATTCTCAAACAGAAGATCTCAATGCTCGTATTGACAGTCTAACTACCAAACTTAATCAATTACAGCATGATTTCGATTTTTTGGATTGTCAATATAAAATAGACAATTTGAGTAATAACATTAGTGAATTATCTATGAGTTTGGAGCTAAAATCAAATTCGATAGCCGTAAAATCTTACCATGGTGGGTATTTTGCTGCTCTATATGAAGCCTATGAACGATATTATGCTTTGAATATTGAGCGATTGAATACACTTAAGAGTAATGTCGAACAATTAAAAGGGTTGCTGTTTTTGAAGTTGTTTACATCGAATTTTACAGAAAAAGAACGAGAGCTATTGAAATCCTCAATGAACGTTCTTGATAAGAATGTAAGTTCGGCTGAGGCTTCTCTCAGTTTGTTTAAAGTTGCACTTGATAGATATAAATCTCTTGATTGATGTTGTATTTGCCGTGTTTGTCTTGTAGATAATTTGACTACAAATTGTTACTATTAAAAGGAATGTTTTTCTGAAAAGCCTTTTTAACAGGGCGTTTTTGCCTTTATTGTTGTATCTTTGCCTTTTGAAACAATTAAAACGCTTTTAGACAATGGAAAATCCAAAAGATTACGGATTCAATTCTCAGTTGATTCATTACAGTGGTCATCATGACCAATATGGTGCGGCTACCGTGCCGATTTATCAGACTTCTACCTTTGCATTTGCTTCTGCTCAAGATGGTGCGGATTGCTTTGCAGGTGTCAAGCCGGGATATATGTACACTCGAATAGGAAATCCCACAGTGAAGGCTCTCGAAAGACAGGTCGCACTGCTCGAACACGCTTGCGATTCTGTTGCTTTGGCTTCGGGAATGGCTGCTGTCAGCTGTGTATATCTTGCTTTGCTCAATGCAGGTGATCATGTGGTTTCTTCCTCTGCTGTTTATGGGGCTTCGAGAGTGCTGATGGAGCAACACATGTCGAGGTTCGGGGTCGAATCAACCTACGTAAACACTGCCGACATTGATGCGGTGAAGGCGGCAATTAAGCCCAACACCAAGATGATTTACATCGAGACACCTGCAAATCCTACAATGGAGATAAGTGATATTGCAGCTTGTGCCGAGATTGCTCACAAGGCAGGGGCTTTGCTTGTGGTCGATAATACTTTTTGTTCGCCTTATCTTTCCAATCCGATAGACTTCGGAGCTGATGTGGTTCTTCACTCAATCACAAAGTTTATCAATGGTCATGCAGACATAGTTGGAGGAATTGTGGCTGCAAAGGAGGCTGATGTGTATGCCAAGTTGCGTGGAGCTATGGTGAACTTTGGCGGAAATATGGACCCTCATCAGGCTTATCTTGTGATAAGAGGATTGAAGACCTTGGGTATAAGAGTAGATAGGGCTCAGGAGAATGCACAAAAGGTTGCCGATTTCCTTACTACTTGTGAGCAAGTCGAGTGGGTAAAGTACCCGGGTTTGAAGACACACCCTCAGTATGAGTTGGCAAAAAAGCAGATGAAAGGACCGGGAACAATGATAAGTTTCTCTATGAAGGGCGGCTTGGAAGCAGGAAGGGCATTGATGGACAATGTGAAACTTGCAATTTTGGCTGTCAGCCTTGGAGGTGTGGAAACGCTTATACAACACCCTGCTTCGATGACTCACTCCAAAGTGCCGCAACAAGCAAGAGAGGCTGCAGGTATTACCGATGGTTTGGTCAGATTTTCGGTCGGAATAGAAAACGTGGAGGATATAATCAACGATTTGAAGCAAGCCTTCGACAAAATCAAATAAGCTGTTCTTTGCCGGCTTCATTTGACTTTATGAAGTGTTTGTCGAAGAAAAAGAAAGGGCGGAGGTTTGTCTCCGCCCTTTTCGTGTTTGTTGTGTGAAAATGTTTATTTTACTTCCCAAGTCTCTCCGCTGTTTAGCAAGTCATCGACGCATTTGATTTTTGCGTTTTCTTGTGCTTCTTGCATCTGCTTTTCAAAGAGTTGGTTGTAGGTTGGCTGTTTGTAGGCTCTGATTACTCCGAATGCCATAGGGAACTCAGGCGGACGCATTTGTGCCAACATCATGTGTATTCCTGTGTTCTCTGTGGTTTCGTCATGAACCAAGATGTCTTTTTCGGTAATTCCGTTCTCGCCAATGGTTACCACTTCGAGCTTTGTGCCTCTTAGGACGATACCTTTGTCTTTGTTCTTGCCGAAGATCATCGGTTTGCCGTGTTCAAGCCACAACTGACGGTCGTCTCTTACCTCCTTGTCGGTTACTTCTTTATGTGTGCCGTCGTTGAAAATCACACAGTTTTGAAGCACTTCGACAACTGCTGCTCCGTCGTGTGCTGCCATGTGCATACAAACGTCTTGAAGTTGCTTTGACTGGGTGTCTATCGCTCTTGCAAAGAAAGTACCTCTTGCTCCGATTACCAATTCGCCCGGATTGAAAGGATAGTCTATCACTCCGAAAGGCGAGGTCTTTGTTATTTGTCCCTGCTTTGTGGTAGGAGAGTACTGTCCTTTGGTCAAACCATAAATTCTGTTGTTGAACAGAATGTAGTTTACGTCCATATTTCTGCGGACAACGTGAATGAAGTGGTTGCCTCCGATTGCAGTTGCGTCTCCGTCTCCTGAATTTATCCAGACAGATAACTTAGGATTTGCAATCTTTACTCCTGTTGCTATGGCTGCTGCTCTTCCGTGAATTGAGTGGAAGCCGTATGTGTTTACATAGTAAGGGAAACGGCTCGAACAACCAATTCCTGATATAACACAGAAGTTCTCTTTTTTGTATCCTATTTTTGGAAATACATTGAGAACCGAAGCCAATATCGAATGGTCTCCACAACCCGGACACCACTTAACCATTTGGTCGCTTGCAAAATCCGCCTTGGTTAATTCTACTTTTGAATGTTCTATAGCCATGTTCTATTCTCCCAAGATTTTATTAAATTCTTCTTTTAACTCACTGACTTCAAAAGGCAAGCCCTGAACCTTGTTGTATTGGTGGAATGTCAAGCCCTCAAAGTTCATTCTCAAATAGTTTACAAATTGTCCCATGTTCAATTCGCAAACTACTACCTTTTTATGACGTTTCAATATGTCGCCTGTGTTCTTTGGCAAAGGCATTATGTAGTTGAAGTGGGTGAAGGCAATGCTTTTTCCTTCTGCCTGCATCTCTTGAACGGCACATCTCAAAGCTCCCTGAGTTCCTCCCCAGCCTACGACCAATAGTTCTGCGTTTTCGTCGCCCTCAACTTGTTGGTCCGGTATGCGGTTTGCAACTCTTTCCACTTTTTCTTTACGGAAATTCACCATGGTTTGGTGGTTGGCATTGTCGGTCGATACACTTCCTTTGCCGGATAGTTTTTCCAATCCGCCTATGCGGTGTCTCAATCCGTCCATTCCCGGAATCGCCCATTGTCTTACAAGTGTTTCGGGATCGCGATTGTAAGGTGCGTAGTTCTCATCGTTAGGCGTTGCAAACGGAGGGTTGATTTTCGGAAGGTCTGCCATCTTTGGTATTCTGAAAAGCTGTGAGCCGTTTCCAAGGTATCCGTCCGAAAGGAGAATTACCGGTGTCATTGTTTCGAGTGCCAATCTTCCTGCTTCAAATGCCCAATCGAAGCAGTTGGCAGAAGATGATGCTGCCAAGACTATGCAAGGTGCTTCGCCATTACGTCCGAACAAGGCTTGACTGAGGTCTGATTGCTCTGTCTTTGTAGGCAATCCTGTCGAAGGACCACCTCTTTGAACATCTATAATCACAAGAGGCAACTCTGCCATGACCGCCAAGCCGATTGCTTCGCTCTTTAATGACAATCCCGGACCGGAAGTCGAGGTGCAAGCCATTGCTCCGGCAAATGAAGCTCCGATTGCAGAACATATTCCCGCAATCTCGTCTTCTGCTTGGAAGACTCTTGCTCCCAAAGACTTGTGTTTTGCCAATTCTACAAGGATATCGGTTGCCGGTGTGATAGGATAAGAACCCAAGAACAAAGGAAGCCCTGCTTTTTCGGCAGCTGCCAACAATCCCCATGCGGTTGCTATGTTTCCTGTGATGTTTCTGTACTTGCCCTTTGGCATTTGTGCAGTTTCTACCTGCATCTGGCTTTCCATAACGTCGGTATTCTCGCAGAAGTTGTAACCTGCTCTGACTACCTCTTTGTTTGCCTTTATTACATCGGGCTTCTTTGCAAACTTCTTTTCCAAGTATGCATCTGTATGCTCCAATCCTTTTCCGAAGATAAAGAATATCATTCCCAAGGCGAACATATTTCTGCACTTTAATGCTGCCTTGCGGTCGGTAAAGATGTCTTTTACGGTTTCAATCGTGAAACTTGTTATCGGAGCTTTGATGAGCTTGTAGTTTGAGAGGCTGTCATCTTCCAAAGGGTTGGAAGTGTATCCGGCTTTCTCTATTGCTGCCTCATCAAAGGTGTCCGCATCTACAATGATTATGCCTCCTATTTTTGCCCATTTCAAGTTGGCTTTCAAGGAAGCGGGATTCATTGCAACCAACACGTCTGCCTTGTCTCCCGAAGAGTAGATTTGTTTTCCTATGTGAACTTGGAAACCGGATACGCCTGCTATTGTGTTGTGCGGCGCTCTGATTTCTGCCGGATAGTCCGGAAATGTAGCAATGTCATTTCCGTCCAAGGCAGATGTATCCGAGAAAAGCGTACCGGTGAGTTGCATTCCGTCGCCGGAGTCTCCGACAAACTTGATAACAACGTCGTCTTTCTTTATAACATCTCTTGCTGTCATTTTATATATGTGTTTTTATCTTTGAATCACTTTCCTAAAATTCCTGCAAAGATAGGAAGTTTATTTCACTTGGTAAAACCTTTGGTTGCTTTTTTCTTCGTTTTGTTTTTGCTATGCTCTGATTGCCACGAAATAAAACGCTGTTTGCTCGGATAAAACAGCGTTTTATTTCGTGTATATTTCGTTTCTTTTGTCGGATTGGTCTGCTTTACTTGCTTATCTTGCACTTTCCGTCAGTGCAGTTCTCAAAGTCCGAAATGTCCTTTACCGAAAAGCGTTCTATACTCTCCGCAGCATCGTAGCTTCTAATCGTTTTAACCTCCGAATTGCTTATTTTGACCTCAATCACATTGCTATGCTTCCAATTAAGGTCGTTACACAGCGAAGCACTATCGACAATCATCTTTTTGCCCTCAAACTCCGAGGCGATGTTGCCCGACACTATCACGCTGACACTGTCTCTGTAAACATTGCCATAGTTCACCGCCGCCTTGCGACAGCCGCTGCACGAAGAACTTGGAACGATTATCACACTATGTTCCCCTTCGGGAAGCGTGAAACCAATTTGTTCGACATACCAAAGAAAAATATCTTTGTCGGTGATTTGCTTTTGCTCTTTTGAACAAGCCTCAAACAATATCAAACCGCTAATCAAACACAAATAAATCAAATGTTTTGTCTTTTTTCTTCCTGACATATACTCCTTGTTTGCCTATCCATAAAAATCCATTGTATTTTTCTCCTTCAAATCGGACTTCATATTTTTTGCGGAGCTTCGAGTCCGCAACTATCAGTACCCAATCCGCTTCCTTTTTCGTGAATGTGTTTTCGCTCTTTTCTCCCGACAAATCCAACAAACGGTAATAGAGTTTTCTATATTTGTCATAGTACAATCCTCTGAAAAGCATATTGCTGTTCCAATAGTTGATTATTTCTATTGCAGAATGGTTTTGCGAAAAGTCTCTTTTCTCGGGAGGGACGTAGAATACCGAGCTTAATTTCTTCTCTTTCAGCTTTTCGCCTTTGAAGTTCATCACAACAACGCTTTGGGACAGCTCGGTAGCCGCAACAATTACAGAATCTTCAACATTGAATGCCGTATAATAACAATCATCTACAAACATATCTTTCGGTTGATCGGAAGGTCGCTTGCCGAATATCCTTACACACTTGATGTTATTCTCATCGCTTATATCCCATTCCGCAATCAAGCTTGATTTTTCTCTAAATTCGGCATATTCCAAGTCGCTATTGGTAGAACCTCTCTTTGGCATAACACCGGTAAAGAGCCTGTTTCCGCAAGCGAAGAATGATTGTTGAGGAGAACCTTCCCATCTAACCAATTTATCATGATGTTTTGTTGGCGGACATTGGATTTTTGTGTTGGTCTTTGAGTACCACATCTTTTCCCAATTACCCATTGAAAGCCATACGCTGCCGTCATATTCATTTACACAGACATCATAAAGGTCGTATCCTGTAAAAAGAGTATCTATTTTCTTTGTTTCAAGTTCAAGAGAACATAAAGCATCTCGATTTTGTGTTAAAAACAGTATCTTTTCAGAGCCTCCAATATTCGCAATTACTCGTTCTCTCCAATTAAATTGAGGTAAAACACTTTCTTGTTTCAAAAATTCATCGGGAGTTTTTACCACATCACCGCTGCAGCCAAGGAAAGAACCAATAACAAAAATCGAAAGAACAAAGTGTAACAAGTTTTTCATAATATCATCATTTTGATTTCGCAAAGATATTAAAACTTTTTGAAATCGCAAAATATCAATGGAATTACTTCAAAGCAAGGCTTATAAACCACAAAAAGAAGAAACAATATAGCATAATCAACCTTGATGAAACCAAGACGTCGATTCGACGAAATAAAACGCTGTTTTATCTGAGCAAAACAGCGTTTTATTTCGTGTATATTTCGTTTCTTTTGTCGGATTGGTCTGCTTTACTTGCTTATCTTGCACTTTCCGTCAGTGCAGTTCTCAAAGTCCGAAATGTCCTTTACCGAAAAGCGTTCTATACTCTCCGCAGCATCGTAGCTTCTAATCGTTTTAACCTCCGAATTGCTTATTTTGACCTCAATCACATTGCTATGCTTCCAATTAAGGTCGTTACACAGCGAAGCACTATCGACAATCATCTTTTTGCCCTCAAACTCCGAGGCGATGTTGCCCGACACTATCACGCTGACACTGTCTCTGTAAACATTGCCATAGTTCACCGCCGCCTTGCGACAGCCGCTGCACGAAGAACTTGGAACGATTATCACACTATGTTCCCCTTCGGGAAGCGTGAAACCAATTTGTTCGACATACCAAAGAAAAATATCTTTGTCGGTGATTTGCTTTTGCTCTTTTGAACAAGCCTCAAACAATATCAAACCGCTAATCAAACACAAATAAATCAAATGTTTTGTCTTTTTTCTTCCTGACATATACTCCTTGTTTGCCTATCCATAAAAATCCATTGTATTTTTCTCCTTCAAATCGGACTTCATATTTTTTGCGGAGCTTCGAGTCCGCAACTATCAGTACCCAATCCGCTTCCTTTTTCGTGAATGTGTTTTCGCTCTTTTCTCCCGACAAATCCAACAAACGGTAATAGAGTTTTCTATATTTGTCATAGTACAATCCTCTGAAAAGCATATTGCTGTTCCAATAGTTGATTATTTCTATTGCAGAATGGTTTTGCGAAAAGTCTCTTTTCTCGGGAGGGACGTAGAATACCGAGCTTAATTTCTTCTCTTTCAGCTTTTCGCCTTTGAAGTTCATCACAACAACGCTTTGGGACAGCTCGGTAGCCGCAACAATTACAGAATCTTCAACATTGAATGCCGTATAATAACAATCATCTACAAACATATCTTTCGGTTGATCGGAAGGTCGCTTGCCGAATATCCTTACACACTTGATGTTATTCTCATCGCTTATATCCCATTCCGCAATCAAGCTTGATTTTTCTCTAAATTCGGCATATTCCAAGTCGCTATTGGTAGAACCTCTCTTTGGCATAACACCGGTAAAGAGCCTGTTTCCGCAAGCGAAGAATGATTGTTGAGGAGAACCTTCCCATCTAACCAATTTATCATGATGTTTTGTTGGCGGACATTGGATTTTTGTGTTGGTCTTTGAGTACCACATCTTTTCCCAATTACCCATTGAAAGCCATACGCTGCCGTCATATTCATTTACACAGACATCATAAAGGTCGTATCCTGTAAAAAGAGTATCTATTTTCTTTGTTTCAAGTTCAAGAGAACATAAAGCATCTCGATTTTGTGTTAAAAACAGTATCTTTTCAGAGCCTCCAATATTCGCAATTACTCGTTCTCTCCAATTAAATTGAGGTAAAACACTTTCTTGTTTCAAAAATTCATCGGGAGTTTTTACCACATCACCGCTGCAGCCAAGGAAAGAACCAATAACAAAAATCGAAAGAACAAAGTGTAACAAGTTTTTCATAATATCATCATTTTGATTTCGCAAAGATATTAAAACTTTTTGAAATCGCAAAATATCAATGGAATTACTTCAAAGCAAGGCTTATAAACCACAAAAAGAAGAAACAATATAGCATAATCAACCTTAATGAAATCAAAACGCCGATTCGACAAAATAAAACGCCGTTTTGTCCGGTTGAAACGGCGTTTTGGTTCGCTGAAACGCCGTTTTATTTTTGTCTTTTGCCAATCTCTGATAATCAATCAATTATATAAGGTTTGCATGGGTTGTTTCTCTACTTTGAAATAAATTCGTAATTTTGCGAAAAGTAATTTGCAGAATTTGAGTTTATGACTGAGTTTGACAAAAGTCTGAAAGGATACAATACTTTTGGTTTGGATTGCACGGCAAGGGAGTATTTGGAGTTGCATGACGAGAGTGATTTTGCCGAGGTTTGCAAAAAATATGCCGAAAGGGGTTCTCTGCTCGTGCTTGGTGGCGGAAGCAATACGGTTTTTACCAATCGGGTGTTTGATGGTTGCGTTCTCAGGGTGTGCAACAAGGGTGTCAGTGTGGTGAAAGAAGATGACACACAGGTGATTGTGAGAGCTGCGGCAGGGGAAGTGTGGAGAGAGTTTGTGTTGTGGTGTTGTCAAAGGGGCTATTGCGGTTTGGAGAATTTGGCTGCAATATATGGCACTGTGGGTGCTTCTCCGGTTCAAAACATCGGGGCATACGGAGTGCAGGTTGCCGATTTGATTGAGCAGGTAGAGTATATTGATATGTCAAGCGGAACAAAGAAACGAATAAAAGCTGCCGACTGTGAGTTCGATTATCGTTTCTCTCGATGGAAAAAAGCAAACAAAAATGAATTGATTTATGCTGTTTCGTTCCGTCTGCAAAAGGAGTTTGTGCCAAACCTTTCCTATGCGGCAGTTGCAAACAACATGAGCGAAAAGGAGCGAGAGACTCTCACGCCTTTGGCAATGTGCAATCTGATTACAAAGGTGAGAAACTCAAAGCTGCCCGATGTGGCAACGCTTGGCAATGTTGGTTCGTTTTTTAAGAACCCTGTCGTTTCCAAAGAGCAGTTTGAGACTTTGAAAGCCAAAGATGCAAGCATTGTATCGTTTGACGACAAAAACGGAGTGAAACTTTCGGCTGCGTGGTTGATTGAACATTGCGGCTTTAAGGGCAAGAGGTTCGGCAATGTGGGAATGCACGAAAAGCAAGCCTTGGTATTGGTCAATTACGGAGGTGCAAGCGGAAAAGAAATTGTCGATTTTGCACGCTTGGTCAAGGAAACAGTTTTGCAAAACTATGGGGTGGAGTTGGAAATCGAAGCCCATTTGGTTTAACACAATACATAAAGAAAAGGAAATGAATGCACAAGAATTTTGGAACAGCTTTGAAACCTACAAAGACTTGTTGATGGATATTGACTCTGCCGAAAAAGGCGAGGCGGAAGCTTTGTTGCAACGATTGGACAATGATTTGAAACAATATAGCGAGGGTATAGATTTCGTACTTGGAGATTTGTCTGACAAAGGTCGCACTTTGACTTTCACCTGCGAGGGAGACACAGACTATTTTGACGATGTGATAACTCTTTGCGAACAATCGCCTGTGTTGGATTTTTGGGAGATTGAGGCATTTCGACCTGCCAAGGGTGCAGATGTTGCAATCACTTTCGAGAAATACCATTTGAAGAGCAAAAATCTGTGGTTCATTCCGTTGGAGAGTGAAGAAGAAAGCGACAAATTTGGTTTGAGAGTGGCATTGGACGAATATGAGCAGGACAATGAGGATTTGCTCATTGCGGTTTACTCGCTTATCGAGCAGATGTTGGGCGAATATGACACTGCAACAACACTCGGCTATCTCGAATTGTGTCCTTTGGGCAACAATATGAAAGAAGAGGGTTTCAGTCCGCTTTGCGACCTGCCGGAATATTTGGAATGGTTTTTGAATAATGGAGAGAACGCCTCGTCGGAAAGATGAGTTGTTTGATGTTTATCTCAACTTGTGCTTTTGGTAATTGCTTTTTACCACGGCAAAGAAGAAAATTACGCCAATCAAATTGACCAAGGACGAAGCCCAAAAGGCAGAGTAGTAGCCGAATTGTCCGACTAACATTCCGCCAATCATAATTCCCAAACCTACTCCGACGTCCCACGAAATCAAAAGGGAAGAAGTGGCAGTGCCTCTTCGGGTGTGGGGAGCAAGATTGATGAACATGGTTTGAAAAGCAGGGAACATGTGTCCGTTGCCGAGACCTATTATCAAAGCAGCTCCGTAATATCCGAAGAAATTATGCACTGACGAAAATAAGCAATAGCCAATCAGCGAGAGTACGATGCCGAAAGATGCATTTCGGACAATCATTCCTTTTTTCAGAGTTTTGTTTCCCGCAAGTCGAGACAAGATAAGCCCCAACGAGAGCAAGAGAAAGAATACGCCCGTGCCTCCGGTGATGTTCAAACGCTCCTTTCCGTAGATTGCAATGTAGGTCGATAGCACTCCGTAGGAGAAAGCAAAACATATCATTGAGACCGCTTCTCTCCAAGCCTGCAACAAAAAGAACCTGTCGAGACTTATTTTGCTTGCATTTTTGATTTGTTCTCTTGGTTTGAGTTTAAGGGTGGAGTTTATGGCAAATCCAACGCTTGCACAGAGAAGAGAAAGCGAAAAAATCAAGACATAGTTGTGTGTAAGGTCATATATCCACATTGCAACGGAGGGGCTGATTGCTGTTGCGAGATTGTTGCTCAGCCCGTAGAAGCCTATGCCTTCCGAACGGCGGGAAGGAGCAAGTACATCGATAGCCACGGTGCTGTTTGCGACGGTTGCAGCTCCGAAAGGCGCACCATGGAGAGTTCGTACGATTGCAAAGAGCATCAAACTGCCGGCAAAAAGATAGCCGGCGAAGAATAGTGCAAAAAAGAGCATACAAAAAAGCAACACCTTCTTTCTATCGAACGCATCGACGATAAATCCGCTGAACGGTCTGATGATTAAAGCCGTCAAAGTGTAGCCCGAAAGAACCAAACCTATGGTATGCTTGTCTGCTGCAAAGGTTTCGCTAAGGTAGAGGGGCAAAAGCGGCGTTACCAACATAAAAGAGAAAAATATGGTGAAGTTTGCAAACCATACTTTCAGGTATTCTGAGTTCCAAAGTTTCTCTTCGGCAGCTTGTGTCATGATTTTGGTTATTTGTCTGAGTGAAATGCGGGATTGTTTTCCATTTTCCGTATCAACTTACGCAACATCAGCATGGTAACAACAAAAGCAGCCGTATCGGAAAAAGGAGCTGCAAACCAGATTCCGTTCAATCCCATTATCAAAGGAAATATTATAAGAGCAGGAAACAAGAAAATCAACTGCCGTGTCAAAGATAAAAAAATTGCCTTCTTGACTAAGCCGATTGATTGAAAAAAATTGGAAGCCACAACTTGCAATCCGACCAAAGGAAAGACAATCATGACAATTCGGAAGCCCACAACCGTAAGGTCAATTAGCGACTTGTCGGAGGTGAAAGCCCTTGCCATAAATTCGGGAGCAAGTTCTGCCAAAAGGAAACCCACGCTCGCAACCACAAGTCCGCATAACATCGAAAGTTTAAGACATTGTAGCGCACGTTTGTAGTTCTTTGCTCCATAGTTGTAGCCTACAATAGGTTGCATTCCCTGAGTTATTCCGAGAACTACCATAAACACCATGAAAGCTATTGAGTTTATTATTCCGTAAGCTCCGATTGCCAAATCGCCTCCGTATTTTTGCAAATTGAGATTGTAAACAATCACAATCAAACAGCCTACCAAGTTGGTGGCAAAAGGAGACAGACCGATGGCACAAGATTGTGCGACAATTTTTCGTTTCAAATGCAGGCTCTCTCTTGTGATATAGACAACCTTGTTGCGTTTTAGCAGCATGAACAGCAAAACCAATGTACTCATTGCCTGAGTTATCACCGTTGCCAAGGCAGCTCCCGAAATTCCCATTTTGAATCCGAAGATGAAAAGCACGTCCAAAACGGCATTTGTGGCAACAGAGACTATTGTTACCCACATTGCCTTTTCAGGATAGCCCGACGAACGCAGCACAGAGTTCAATCCGAGATATAAATGGGTGAATACGTTTCCCAACAAGATGATTGTCATGTAATCTTTGGCGTAAGGAACAGTCTCGGGGCTGCCTCCCAAGGCGTAAAGCAGGCTGTCCAAAAACGGAAAACACAAAACAGTAAATCCGACTCCGAAAAGAATATTCAGAATGATGACATTACCAAGCACCAATCTTGCAGTCTTATAGTCCTTTTCGCCCAATTTTATGGAAATCATGGTCGATGCACCCACTCCAACCAAAGCTCCGAATGCCGCAGCGAGGTTCATGAACGGGAAAGTGAGGGCTAAACCCGAAATAGCCATCGCTCCGACGCCCTGACCTATGAAAATCCTATCCACAACATTGTATAATGAAGAGGAGATTTGTGCAACCACAGCAGGCAGAGCAAACTTCATCAATAGTTTCCCAATTTTTTCTCTTCCCAAAAGAAGAGCTCTTTCTTCGTTTCTTGCATTCATAATCGTTTTGCAAAATTACCAATTTTGGATAAGAAGGATTGTTAAATAGTTATCAAAAAACAATCGGACAAGCATTCGGTTTGTTTTTGTGCTTGTCCGATTTGTTAAGTTAAATTGCTGCTTCTGAGCTTTGAAGCGTCTAATCGTCTATTTCGATTACCAAGAATTTACTTTTTTGCCAGAATGCAGACGGATTTGTTATCTCTATGGCAGTCGGTTTCTTTGCATCACCAACAAGTTTGTAGGAGCTGCTCGGGTGAGTTGTGAGAATTTTAATCTTTTTGCCCGACAGCTTTATCTCGCTAAGGCGACGAATATCGACCTTTGTGTAGTGTTGCAAGTCGCTGTCGCTGCTTACAGAACTTGTTTTGCCAATTCCCAAAAATCCTCCTTTACGATTGATTATCTTTTTGTCAATTAAGCTCTTCCTGTCGCCGATAACGTAATATGCAGTATTCTTTTCTTCCTCTATTCTCATTATCTGCTCGTCTTTGCTTTGGTTTTGCTTGCTCAACTCGTCAAGATTTTTGTTCAAGTTCTCGATTACGATTTTCTTCTTTTGCAATTCGGTTGTCAAGAGTTGAATTTCTTCCTCCTGCTCTGTAATTCTGCTTTGCAATTTCTCAATAAAGGCGGTCAATTCTTTGTTGTTCTTGCCGCTTTTCTTCAACTGACCATTGAGCTGATCAACTTTTTGTTTGTTGCTGTTAAGAATTTCGTTGATGTCTTGAATTTGTGCCGTTATACGACTGCGAGTGTCTGCATTGACTTCCCCTGTTTTGTTTTTCAACTTTGAAACGTCTGCATACTTGCTTGTAACCACCGTGAGGCTTTCCTCAATCTCGTTAAGCTGTTGGAAAAGCATTTCAACCTCTGCGTTTTTGCTTGCCAAGACTGCCTCAATCGAATCTTGCATTGCTTTTTGCGAGATTAGTTGGTCTTCCATTTTTTTGTTTGTACAGCCCGCCAACACGATTGCAGTGAGCAAAGCTGTCGTCAATAGCATCTTTTTCATATCCTAATTATTGTTTATGGTTTAGTTTTTCCTCTTTGTGTTGCACAAAAAACGAAGTTTTTACGCCGTTTTATTGCAGGTCTTCGTTTTTTTTATACCTTTGCAACACGAATAAAACGGCGTGTTGTCGTTTTTTATTGTGTGGGGTGCTTACTTTGGTAGGCTGAGATTATACCCTTTGACCGTTACGGTAATGCGAAGCGGGAATGTCTCACCTCATACATTCGTTTTTTGAATATAGAGTTTTGAAAAAGATTGTTTTTCGTATCGTAAAAAGATAAGGAGTTTGCGTATGAAGAATGTAAGTATGGCAATGACTATTGCAGGTTCGGATTGTTCGGGCGGTGCAGGGGTGCAAGCCGACATCAAAACAATGTCTGCTCTGGGTGTGTTTGCAAGCAGTTGCATCACTGCACTGACTTGTCAAAACACAATGGGCGTTACCGACATCATGGCGGTGAAAGACACTATTGTAAGGGGACAGATTGATGCCGTTCTCTCGGATTTGCCAATCAAGTCGGTCAAAATAGGAATGCTTTTCAACAGCGATATTTGCAAAAGTGTGTCTGAGGCTTTGAGGACGAACAATTTTTGCGGCACAGTGGTGCTTGACCCCGTCATGGTGGCAACAAGCGGAAGCAACCTCGCCTCCGAAAGCCTCAGAGATGCCATGATAAAATATCTTTTTCCGCTTTCCACACTCATAACTCCAAATCTTCACGAAGCCGAAGTGCTTGCCGATTGTGAAGAGATACGCTGTGAGAAAGATATGTTGCTTGCGGGAGAAAAAATTCTCTCACTCGGAGCAAAGGCAGTGCTTGTAAAAGGCGGACATTTGGAAGAAGAAAATCTCAAAAACCTGCTTATAAGAAATCAGAACGGTAATATGGTTGTCGAAGAGTTCGTTTCCAAAAAAGTAAACAGCAAAAACACTCACGGAACAGGCTGCAGTCTTTCGTCTGCAGTAGCTTCGTTTTGTGCATTGGGCTGTTCGCTTTCGGAGGCTGTGGCAAAGGCAACAGACTTTGTTCACGATGCCATTGTGAACGCACAAGATGTTTTCTTGGGAGAGGGACACGGCAGCCTCAATCATTTTTTTAATCCACAAAAACTTTACATCAATGAAAGTAACGGTAAATAAGAAAGAAATGGAAGTTGCAGAGGGCTTGACGCTTGACGCTCTCATGCAACAAATTCAGCCCGAGGGCGGCAGCTTTGCAGTAGCTGTCGGAATGAAAGTAATAAAGAACGATAATTGGGCGGCAACCCGATTGAGCGAAAACGACGACATTACGGTCATAAGGGCAACATGCGGAGGCTGATAGGCATCACCCTGCCTGAATATGGCGACATGGAAGCCGAAAGGCTAAGGATAAGTTCTCTGATTGAGTGCGGAAAAATAGAATATTTCCACATCCGAAAGCCAAATTTTGACTTTGAGACCATGCGTCGTTTTCTCGAAGGTTTTTCTCGCGAGATAAGAGAACGTTTGTGCCTGAACGATTGCTGTGAACTTGCAGAAGAGTTTGCAATAGGGGGAGTTCATTTGAACTCTCGGAACAATTATTCTGCTCCCGGGGGCTTTTGCGGTCGCATAAGTTGCAGTTGTCATTCCATAGACGAAGTTCAAAAATACAAGAGCCTGTGCGATTATGTTTTTCTCTCGCCTGTGTTTGACAGCATATCGAAGCAGGGTTACAAGGCGGCTTTGAACGAAGATGAATTGAAGAATGCAGCTGCCAAAGGGATAATTGACGAAAAGGTGTTCGCACTTTCGGGAGTTGAACCCTCAAAATTTGGCAAATTGAAAGAAATAGGATTTTGTTCTGCCGCCATGACGGGCTGTCTGTGGGACGAAAGCAGAGAACTCTATTATAAATAGGTATAGAGACAATGGACAGATTGTATTTCATAACGCACACCAATGAGAAGTACTCTTACTTTGAGAGTGCATGTTTGGCGTTGGACTGCGGCATAAAGCTCATTCAGCTCAGAATGAAGCATGCCGAAGAAGACTTGTTTCGCAAGACAGCATTGCAAACGCTCAAAGAATGCGAAAAATATGGTGCAAGACTTATCTTAAACGACAATTACCGCCTTGCAAAAGAGCTTGGAGCAGACGGAGTTCACATAGGACAAAAAGACGAAGCCCTTTCGATTGTCCGAAGCAGCGTTTGCCAAAACCAAATTGTCGGAATGACTTGCAATACTTTCGAGCAAATAGTTTCTGCCGCCAAAAGTGGAGCCGATTACATAGGATTAGGTCCTTATCGCTTCACTTCCACAAAAGAAAACCTCAGTCCCGTTCTCGGAATTGAGGGATACAGAAACATAATGAGGCAGTGCCGACAAGCAGGTATCAACATTCCGATATATGCCATAGGCGGAATAAGAACCGAAGACGTAGCCGAATTGATTGAAACAGAGGTATATGGAATTGCAATCTCCTCTCTGATTTTGCAATCCTCATCACCTCAAAAACAAATCGCCGTTTTACGAAAACAAATCGCCGTTTCAGCAGGACAAAACGGCGTTTTGGAAAACGGATAAAAGAACTGACAAAAACAAACATAAATATGGAAAAATTGATAATAGCAGGAAAGGAGTTCAACTCGAGACTTTTCTTGGGTACGGGCAAGTTTCCATCAAACGAAGTAATGGGTCGTGCCATCAAGTCCTCAAAGACGCAAATGGTAACCACCGCATTAAAAAGAGTCGATGTGGAAAACTCCGACACAGACGATATGTTGGCACACATAGACCGCAATCAAGTTGTTCTTCTGCCCAACACATCGGGCGTAAGGACCGCAAAAGAAGCAGTATTCGCCGCACAGATTGCACGAGAAGCCTTGCAGACAAATTGGTTGAAGTTGGAAATTCACCCCGACCCCAAATACCTCTTTCCCGATGCCGTAGAGACACTCCGGGCAACCGAAGAATTGGCAAAGGACGGCTTTGTGGTATTGCCATACGTTCAGGCAGACCCCGTTTTGTGCAAACAACTCGAAGAAGCAGGGGCAGCCACCGTCATGCCTCTTGCAGCTCCGATAGGAACTAACCGAGGCTTGGTAACCAAAGACCTTTTGGAAATAATAATAGAGCAAAGCAATGTTCCCGTTGTGATAGATGCAGGCATAGGAAGCCCGAGCCATGCAGCCCAAGCAATGGAAATGGGAGCCGATGCGGTACTTGTCAATACTGCAATAGCAATCGCAGGCGACCCTGTGGCAATGGCAGAAGCCTTTGCCAAGGCAGTGGAAGCAGGAAGGCAGGCTTACGAAAGCGGATTGTCCGCAACATTTGCCACAGCTCAGGCATCATCGCCGCTAACCGAATTTTTGAATTTATAAACAAGTATTCAATCAAAATAAACATCCGATAAAATGGAACAGATTCAAGATATATGCACCGCATACGGAGCATCAAAAAAGATATATGAGAAAGGAAATATCCACGACATAGAAGTAGGAATGAGAGAGGTGCAACTGACCGACACAGTCATCGAAGGGAAAAGACATTCCAACGGAACAATACGACTATATGACACTTCGGGAGTTTATACAGACCCTAATGTGAAAATAGATTTGAAAAAAGGATTGCCAAGACTTAGAGACAAATGGTTGAGCAAGCGAGACGACTTGCAAAAACTTGACAACTTTACATCGGTTTACAGCAAACTCAGGCTGAATGACCCTGAGCTTGAAGCCTTACGCTTTCAGCCTCAAAACCTTCCTTACAAAGCAAAACCCGGACGCCAAATCACTCAAATGGCACTTGCAAAGCAGGGAATAATCACTCCCGAAATGGAATACGTTGCAATAAGGGAAAATTTAACTCGCCAAAACAAAGAAACAAGTTACATAACCCCCGAATTTGTTCGCGATGAGGTTGCGGCAGGAAGGGCAGTCATTCCGTCAAATCCCAACCACCCCGAAGCCGAACCGATGATTATAGGAAGCAAATTCCTCGTCAAGATAAATACAAACATAGGAAACTCGGCTTTAAGCAGCGATATAGAGAAGGAAGTGGAGAAATCGGTATGGTCTTCTCGCTGGGGAGGAGACACACTTATGGATTTATCGACAGGAAAGCACATTCACGAAACTCGAGAGTGGATTATAAGAAACTGTCCCGTGCCAATGGGCAGCGTTCCTATCTATCAAGCCTTGGAAAAAGTCGATGGAAAAGCGGAAGACTTGACATGGGAAATTTTCAAGGACACTTTGATAGAGCAATGTGAGCAGGGCGTGGATTATTTCACCATTCACGCAGGACTATTGCAGAAACATATTCCATACGCAGCCAAAAGACTTACGGGAATTGTCTCCCGAGGCGGCTCAATCATGGCAAAATGGATTACAGCTCACAATCAAGAAAACTTTTTGTACACTCACTTTGAAGAGATATGCGAGTTGCTTGCACAATATGACGTTGCAATCAGCATAGGAGACGGTTTGCGTCCGGGAAGTATTCATGATGCCAACGACCAAGCACAGTTTGGCGAATTGGAAACCATGGGTCAGCTGACCGAAGTGGCATGGAAGCACAATGTTCAGGTACTTATCGAAGGTCCGGGCCACGTTCCTATGCACAAAATCAAGGAAAATATGGAGAAACAGCAGCAATGTTGCCACAATGCACCATTCTATACTTTGGGACCTTTGACAACAGATATTGCACCGGGCTATGACCACATAACATCAGCCATTGGAGCGGCAATGATTGGCTGGTTCGGAACAGCAATGCTATGTTATGTTACACCAAAAGAACACCTCGGTTTGCCAAACAAGGAAGATGTGAGAAACGGAATCATGGCTTACAAAATTGCAGCCCACGCTGCCGACATTGCAAAGGGACATCCTTCTGCCATGGAGAGAGATAACGCTCTTAGTAAGGCAAGATTTGAATTTCGTTGGAACGATCAGTTCAACCTTTCTTTAGATCCCGAAAGAGCAAGGGAGTATTACGGAGCCGAAAAGATACACGGCACACCGTTCTGCACCATGTGCGGACCAAATTTCTGTGCAATGAGAATTTCTCGAGAAGTATCGGGTGCAGGAAAGATTGAATAAGCGTTCAGATATAAGGAGTTAGGAAAAAGGAGACCAAGCAATGAAAGAAACATTTTACGATACAATCAAAGACTTGGACTGGAATAGTGTAACCGAAAGCATTTATGCCAAAAAGGAAGACGATGTTGTCAGAGCGTTGTCAAAAAAGCATCTTGACATAGAGGACTTCAAGGCATTGATTGCTCCTTGTGCAGAAAAATACCTTGAACCCATGGCACAGATGAGCCGAAGTATCACACAAAGACGCTTTGGCAAGGTAATGCAATTCTACATTCCGCTATATTTGTCAAACGAATGCAGCAACCATTGCATATATTGCGGATTTAATCACAACAATGACATAGGCAGAATTACCCTTACAGATGAGCAAATCATGGAAGAAATAAAGGTAATCAAGTCTATGGGGTATGACAATGTGCTTTTGCTCACAGGAGAGTACCCTCGCCATGCAGGAGTTGATTATATCAAACACGCAATAGAGCTTTGCAGACCTTATTTTTCGACGATTAACCTCGAGGTTTTTCCGATGAAGGTCGAGCAATATGAGAGATTGATTGCAGCGGGAGCCAATTCGGTCTATGTATATCAAGAGACGTTCAACGAAAAACGCTACAAACACTACCACCCCAAAGGAATGAAGAGCAATTATCAGTATCGGTTGGCAACACCCGAGCGATTGGCTCAGGCAGGCATACATCGGGTGGGCATGGGTGCCTTGATAGGCTTGGAAGAGTGGAGAACAGAGATGGTTTTCTTGGCAATGCACTTGCGATTTATGACAAAGAATTATTGGAAAACCAAATACTCTGTTTCTTTTCCGAGAATGAGACCGGCAGCAGGCGGATACCAAGCCGATTTCTACATGAACGAGAAAGAGTTTGCACAAACAATCTGGGCTTTCAGGATTTTCGACCACGATGTTGAGGTTGCAATGAGTACAAGAGAGACTCCGCAGATGCGAAATCACTTTGTGAGCCTCGGAGTTACCTCAATGAGTGCAGGAAGTAAGACAGACCCGGGCGGATATGCCCACCCGAACACAGAATTGGAGCAATTCCACATCAACGACGACAGAACGGTCGAGCAAATGGAGCAAATGGTTCGTTCGCAAGGCTATGATGTCATATTCAAAGACTGGGATAAAATATTAAACTGATGCTTACAGAAGAACAAAAACAAAGATACAATCGCCAGATAATCTTGCAAGACTTTGGAGAGAGAGGACAGGAAATTCTCCTTTGCTCCAAATGTCTTGTTGTGGGAGTTGGCGGTTTGGGTTCGATAATTTCGCTCTATCTTGCGGCGGCAGGAGCAGGCACAATCGGACTTGTGGATAACGACAAGGTCAGTATAAGCAATCTGCAACGTCAGATAGTTTACCGAGAAAAGCAGCAAGGATTGCCAAAAGCCACAACGGCTGCTCAAAACCTCAAAGCACTCAACAGCGGTTGCAATTTCGTGGCATACGATTGCTTTTTGACCGAAGAGAATGCCGAAGAGATTATATCTAAGTATGATATTGTTTTGGACGCAACCGACAATTTTAAGTCAAGATACCTTATCAACGACACTTGCAAGAGACTTGGCAAGCCGTTTGTTTACAGTTCTATAAGTGCAACTTGCGGACAAGTCGCTCTTTTTGACTTTCCAAACTGCAAAAGCAGCTATCGTTCTCTCTATCCCGACGAAGAACGATTGAGCAAGAGAGAAAATCCGAGCAAAGCGGTGATTGGGGTTCTGCCGGGCGTTGCAGCGTGCATTGCAACCAACGAAGCAATCAAGTATCTTGCCAAAATGGGAGAGAGTTTGAGCGACAAACTTCTCTGTTTTGACATATCGACCAATGTCTTTCAGACTTTCGACATAGAGTAAACACTCTTTCGTAGGCTTTAATTGCCTGAAATATAGTTGATAATGTACTTTTGAGAGTACGCTGTGAGAAGTGCTTGAAACAAAACGCCGTTTTGCAAAAATAAAACGGCGTTTCACTCGGACAAAACGCCGTTTTATTCTGCTGAAACGGCGTTTTGCTTTATGCTTGATTTGTAAGAGATTACAAAAATGGTCGTATAATGTTTTGAAATTTTGTTTTGTTTTTGACTATCCTGCTTTTCAATAAATTGGAGCAAGACAACAATTCAATGTGTTTTTTTTTATACCTTTGCACTTTGCTATGACAACAGAAGAAAAACACTTGATAGACATTAAGAACAAGCGGGCTTCGTTTGAGTATTTCTTTGTTCAGACCTACACGGCAGGCTTGGTGCTTTGCGGAACCGAGATAAAATCCATAAGAGAAGGAAAAGCCAATCTTACGGACGCTTATTGTATGTTTGACAGAGGGGAGTTGTGGGTTCACAATATGCACATTTCCGAATATCGTTTTGGTTCTTATTACAACCATCAGGTGAAAAGAACTCGCAAACTGCTGTTGAAAAAGACCGAATTGAGAAAACTCGAAAACAAAAGCAAAGAAAAAGGATTTACAATCATACCGACACTTCTGTACATCGACCAAAGAGGTTTTGCAAAGTTGGAGATAAGCCTTTGTAAGGGTAAACACTCTTACGACAAACGCGAAAGCATAAAGCAAAGAGACACCAAGCGAGAATTGGACAGAGTGATGAAATTTTGAAATCGTAGTATAAGAAAGACCATATTAGCACAATAAGATATGAAAAAAGCGTTTTCTTTTATATTTATGTTGATTTTCACCCTTTCGATTTTTGCACAAGGGTATGTAATCAATGGATTGTTGTACAAAACCGGCAGAGGAGTTGCCACACTCAGGGTTTACTTCAAAGACGGCAACGAAAAAATTGACACATCAGCCATCGAAAAAGACGGAAAGTTCTATTTCAGAGGCATGATTTCGGAAGACGTTCCGGCATTGCTTACAATCAACGGAAAGAAATCCTATCGTCTTTATCTTTCTCCGGGAAGTACAATCGACATAACCATGGGACATTCCAAGGAAAAGAAGAACGGAATTAAAGGTTCGCCACTTACCGACAGCTGGTACTCGATTGTCAATCCCCAAGGCAAGGAAGATTATGACGTACACTTGGAACGACTTGAAAATTGGGTGATTAACAATCCCGAAAACATATTCTGTGCCGACATCATAGCCTCTTACCTTGCCCACAGGTGGAACTACGAAGAACTTTCTCGCACATTGAACACCCTCAAAGGCGAAGCAACCAACACATATCACTATCGCCATTTGAAAGAACGCCTTAAACAAATGAACAGTCTTCAAATCGGAGCAACAGCCCCCGATTTTGCAGCTGTCGATATGCAGGGAAAAAATCAGAGAATGAGCAGTCTTGCAAGGCAAAGCAAATATACACTTCTTGTTTTTTGGGCATCATGGAGCAAAGAGTCAAGAGAAATCGGTCCTACGCTCATTCAGGCTTACAACAGGTTCAAAAACAAAGGTTTTAACATCGTAAGCCTTTCGATTGACGAAGATAAAAACTCTTGGAAACAAGCAGTGGAGACAGATAAGACCGAATGGACACAGCTCTTTGGCGGAAAGAAATGGGAAAGCGAAGCAGCAAAAGCATATATGCTCAAAGCAGTGCCGTACAATGTGCTTATAGACCAAGATAACAAGATTGTAGAGTTCAACATAAGGGCGGAAAACTTGGCAGACCGCCTTGCCGAATTGACAGGAAACAGAGGTTTCAGAGTAGAAGGAGAAATTGCACCTTTGGAAGAAGGAACGATAGTAATGGAACAGCTCAAAGCCAATGGTCAAAAAGAGAAAATGGCGACTAAGATAGTCAATGGACGATTTGTCTTTGAGGGAGAAGTCGATAAAGTCTGCATGGCAACCTTGGTTTTGCCGACCAGAAGCGGCGAAGTGTCGTTCTTTTTGGAGAACTCGCTCATCGAGATTGACGGAGAGTTGAAAGACTTGGACAAAGTGCAGATAAGCGGCAGCCGGAGCAACGACGATTTTTTGCAAATCGCCAATCGTTGCAACAGACAGAAGAACCCGATGCAGTGCTTGATGAATTACGTTTTGGATAATCCCCAAAGCATATACTCACCTCTGATTGTAAGCTCCTATCTTGCCCCATACCTAAACACAAACGAGCTTAGAGAAGTCTTTTCCAAGCTCTCGGGCGAAGCAACTCAGATGTACCAATACCAACTGTTGAAAAACCATATTGCAGAACTTGACAAAGACGAAGCACTTGGCGAAAAGGTCAAAGACTTTACCCTTTCGGACATCAACGGAAAGCCTGTCAGCCTAAGTAACTTCGTATCTCAAAACCAATATACGCTCATTCATTTCTGGGCATCTTGGGATTTGAAGAGTACTCAGGGGATTAAAGATCTCAGATTGCTGTATAACAAATACAAAACGGAGGGATTTAATATCATAAGCATATCTTTGGACGACGAGAGGGCAGCTTGGGCAGATGCAATCAAGCGTTACGCAATGCAATGGACGAATGTGTCAGATTTGAAGAGGTGGAACAGCACCCTTGTGAAGATTTACAATCTTGAATACATACCTCAGAATATTCTTGTTGACAAAAACGGACGTATTGTGGCAAAAAACCTTTCCTGCGAAGACCTAAACCAAAGACTATTGTTGAAGTTTGCAAAGTAAACCGAAAATTAAAAAACATAAAATCATAAAATGAACACATTACTATCAGTAAAGAAAAGACCGGTTTGGAAAATCGTGATGCAGTATCTTTTTATTGTTCTTGGCATAATGCTCTACTGTTTCAGCTGGACGGTCTTTTTGGTTCCCAAACACATAATTGGCGGAGGTGTTGTGGGACTTGCGACAATCGTTTACTACCTTACGGGCTTTCCGATGGGTATTACAAATTTCGTAGTCAACGGAATATTGCTCATAATCGGCTATCGGATACTCGGAGGCAAGTTTGGATTGAACACAATAATAGGAATGACGACGGCATCTCTGAGCCTTATTTTATTCCAACAGGTTTTGGAAGTAAACAACATGGAGTATTTCAAATTTGAAAACATGGAATTGTTTACTCGTGCGGTACTTGGAGGAGCTTTGTCGGGCATTGGTATTGGTATATGCTTTGTTAATGGAGGCAACTCGGGCGGAAGCGATATTATTGCTTTGATTGTAACCAAGTATAGGAACGTTTCACCCGGTTCGGTCATCTTGGTGGTCGATGCAATCGTCATTGCAGGAACGCTTCTCGTGCCAAACGGACTTGGAGTCGAAGGTATGGTTTATTGCTACATCGTTTTGGTAACTTTTACCTACACTTTGGATTTGGTTGTCGAAGGAAGAAAACAGACATATCAGATTACAATCATGTCGCAGCTCAATGAGCAGATTGCAGACGCCATAGGAAACGAAGTCAAACGAGGAGTTACTCTTTTGAACGGCTGGGGTTGGTACACCAAAAAGGACCAAAAGGTTCTCCTTGTCATCGCTCAAAAGAAAGATAAGGTCGAGATAATGAGATTGGTCAAGGCAATAGACCCCAATGCCTTCATTTCAGTTGCCAAAACTCAGGGAGTGTATGGCAAGAACTTTGATACGATAAAGAATTAAGGTGATTTTGAACAACAATATATCAATCGGAGAAATCTCTTGCGGCAATAGAGTTTGTCGTCGGGTGATTTCTTCGATTGTTTTTTTTCTTTTGCTTGTCGGAAACGGTGTTTTGTTTCTCTCTTGCAGCCAAAAGAAACAGCAAAACAAGACTGTATTTCGCTATAACGAGAGTGCGGGCATTGCATCTTTGGACCCTGCATTTTCAAAAGACCAAGCAATGATATGGGCAGACCTTCAACTTTACAACGGATTGGTGCAAACCGACAACCAACTCAACATACGCCCCTGCATTGCCAAGAGTTGGACGATAAGCAACGACGGAAAACGATACACATTCACCCTCCGAGACGATGTTTACTTCCATCGACACAAACTATTTGCCGACGGACGCCGAAAAGTGGTCGCTTCGGACTTTGTTTACAGCATAAAAAGAATTTTGGACGAAAAGACAGCGTCCCCGGGTCGCAGTTTGTTTACCTGCATCGACAAAAACTCGGACGGATATATGATTTGGGCAGAGAACGACAGCACTCTGACAATACAACTCAAAGAAGCGTTTTCGCCATTTCTCGGAATACTCACCATGCCATACGCAAGCGTCGTTCCCAAAGAGGTTGTCGAACACTACAAAGAAGATTTCAGAAAAAATCCTGTGGGAACAGGTCCTTTCAAATTTAAGATGTGGAAGGAGGGAGTGAAACTTGTGCTTGTCAAAAACGAAGATTATTTCGAGAAAGACAGTCTTGGGGAAAGTCTTCCTTACCTTGATGCGGTTGCAATCACCTTTATAGTCGATAAACAGTCCGTCTTTTTGGAATTTATCAAAGGAAACATTGATTTTATCTCGGGAATAGACCCCAATTACAAAGATGAGGTTTTGACAAGGCAGGGAACGTTGCAACCAAAGTACAAGAACAAAATACAACTCATCACCCGACCATACCTAAACACCGAATATCTCGGTTTCAGAATGGATTTGCCCTCACCGCTTCAAAACAAACTTGTCCGACAAGCCATAAACCACGGATTTGACCGAGAAAAGATGATAAAATATCTCAGAAACAACATAGGCACTGCGGGCAAATGGGGAATTATTCCTGCGGGTTTGCCGGGCTTTGACAGCACGGCAAAATCCTACGACTACAATCCCGAACTTAGCAAGAGGCTCTTATCGGAGGCAGGTTACCCTTTGGGAAAAGGACTTCCGACAATAACGCTTTCGACCACCGCTTCATACTTGGATTTGTGCAAATACATTCAGCAACAGCTTGGTTTAATCGGCATAAACGTCAAGTTGGACGTCGCACCTCCTGCCGCACTGCGAGAATCTATGGCACAAGGAAAGGTGGAATGGTTTCGCGGAAGCTGGATTGCCGACTATCCCGAGGCAGAAAACTATCTTGCCTTGTTCTACTCTCCAAACCGCTCTCCCAAAGGCTCAAACTACACCGCCTTTTCCTCAAAGGAATATGACCGATTGTACGAAAAAGCAAGACAAGAGATCGACCCCGAAAAGCGAATCGCACTCTATGCAAAGATGAATGCCCTATTGATTGAACAAGCCCCCGTTGTGGTTTTGTATTACGACCAAATACTCCGATTTGCACAAAGAAACATCAGCGGTTTAGAGCCAAATCCGATGAACCATTTGGTACTTAAAACAGTCAAAAAGCAATAGCAAAAAATCCTCACACCGAAAGCTCAAAATAAAACGCCGTTTTGTCGAAATAAAACGGCGATTTATTTTGCCAAAACGGCGATTTGTCAGAATAAAACGGCGTTTTATTTTTGCGACATGGCAACTCTTGAAAATCAATCTGTTAACAAGGTGCAAAAACAGCCTTTTTCGCAAGTTCGAAATCACGGAAAAAAGATTTTGTTTTTGAGTATGGTTGCAGTATCATGGGAAATTTGTACCTTTGAACGTGCAAAAAACAATACACAATCAGCAAACAAAAACATCAAAAGATATGACAGAGAATAATGTATTGAAAGGATTGAAACCCGAAGGGGTATTCAAATTTTTCGGAGAGATTTTATCAGTTCCCAGACCCTCAAAACATGAAGCCAAGATGACAGCATACCTGCTTTCTTGGGCAGAGGCAAGAAACTTGGAACACCAAAGAGACGAAATTGGCAACGTAATAATTCGCAAAGCTGCCACAGCAGGATACGAAAACAAACCTTGGGTGTGCTTACAGTCGCACATGGATATGGTTTGTGAGAAAAACAGCGACAAAGTCTTCGATTTTGAAAAAGATAGTATCGTTCCGCGAATTGAAGGCGAGTGGTTGATGGCAGAAGGCACCACTTTGGGAGCAGACGACGGCATAGGAGTTGCAACAGCTCTTGCCATATTGGACGCAAACGACATAGAACACGGACCGATCGAGTGTCTGTTCACCGTCGATGAGGAAACAGGACTTTCGGGAGCAGGAGCATTAAGCCCCGACGCCCTCAAGAGCAGAATTTTGCTCAACTTGGATTCGGAAGACGAAGGAGAAATATTCATAGGTTGTGCAGGTGGAGTGGACACTCTTGCAAAACTCCCTTACGAAAAGGAAGACACTCCTCAGGGAGCTTATTTCAGAATATATGTAAAGGGACTTAAAGGAGGCCACTCGGGCGATGACATCAACAAAGGCTTGGCTTGTGCCAACAAATTGCTCAACCGTATCCTTTGGGCGGCAGATAAAGAAATGGACATGAGGTTGGCTTGCTTTGACGGAGGCAATTTGAGAAACGCAATCGCAAGAGAAGCATACGCCGAAGTCGTTGTAATGGAGCAAGAAGCCGAAGACCTTAAACAATTAGTCTTAAAATATGCCCAAGACTTGAAGAACGAGTTCCGTTCCACCGAACCCAATATGCAAATAGGCATCGAGGCAATCGCAAAGCCCGCTTTCGTTGTCGATATGCTCAGTCAGGACAATTTGTTGAACGTTTTGTATGCCTGCCCTCACGGAGTGTTGGCAATGAGCAGGGAGATACCCGGCTTTGTCGAGACTTCGACCAACTTGGCAAGCGTCAAGATGAAAGAAGACCACATTTTGATAACCACCTCACAGCGTTCGAGCGTCGAAAGTGCAAAAGAAGCCGCAGCAAGCAGGGTAGAGAGTTGTTTCTTGCTTGCAGGAGCAGATGTAGAACACACAGACGGCTATCCGGGTTGGTCTCCTAACACAAATTCTCACGTTTTGAGCGTAGCGGTAGAAAGTTACAAGAGATTGTTCGGCAAAGAACCTGTGGTAAGAGCAATACACGCAGGATTGGAATGCGGATTGATTGGCGAGAAATACCAAGGCATGGACATGATTTCGTACGGCCCTACACTAAGAGGCGTACACTCTCCGGAGGAAAGGCTCGAAATTGCAACCGTAGAGCTGTTCTGGCGTCATACATTGGACATTTTGAAAAACATATAAACGATTTGTATTGCACCCTTTGAAGATTTGCAGTCTCAAAGGGTGCATACAATCAAACAAAAAGCATAAATCCAAAAACGAAAAAGCCATGTACAACATCAAAGCAAAGCATATAATCATCGCAGTTGTGGTTATATTGGCATTTGTCGGCATAGCAATGTTCGGAATGCCCGTTTACAGAGTTTGGTCTCAAGAAATGAAAGGAAAAGCCGAGCTTGCAGAAGCCGAACAAAACCGAAGAATTAAGATAGAAGAAGCAAGAGCAAATCTCGAAGCCGAAAAGCTGAATGCCAAAGCCGAAATCGAAAGAGCAAAAGGAGCAGCCGAAGCAATAAAGATTGAAAACGGTACACTTACTCAAACATACATTCAATACTTATGGGTAAGAAATCAAAACAATCTTAATGAGAAAACAGTAATCTACATACCTACCGAAGCGAACCTTCCGATTTTGGAAGCAGGACGCAGAGGCGGATTGCCGAAAGCAGAATAGAACTGCATCAAAAAGCAGAACAAACCATCATCAAAAGCAGAGTAAACACAATAAAACGAACAATAACAAAAACCAAAAGAAGATATGTTTGACAAACAGACCTATATCAATCGCCGCAAACAGCTGATGAAAGACGTGAAAAGCGGTGTTATTTTAATGGTTGGCAATGGCGATAGTCCGTTTAACTATCCTGCCAACACTTATACGTTCAGACAAGACAGCACATTCAGATATTTCTTTGCTCATAACTTGCAAAACCTTGTTGGAGTTATCGATATAGATAACGCAAAGGAGTATTTGTTTGGCGAAGACGTCGATATGGATGACATAATATGGACAGGTCCTGTGCCTACAATGCACGAAAGAGCATTGGAAGTGGGCGTTGAGAACAGCGGAAGCATAAACGACCTTCGCAAGTTCATTGATGCGGCAGTCTTTTCGGGCAGAAAAGTTCACTTTGTGCCGCCTTACAGAGCCGAAAACGTGAATTTTATTGCCGAATTGCTACATCTTGATCGCAACTTCGTCAAAGCGTACGTTTCGACGGAGTTAATTGCTGCCTGTGTCAAGCAACGTTCAATCAAGAGCAGCGAAGAGATTGTCGAAATAGAGAAAGCGATTGACAATGCCTACATCATGCACACCACAATGATGAAAATGGCAGCTGTTGAGGGAACTTACGAATACCAAATAGCAGGAGCAATGGAGGGAGTGGCACTTTCGGGCGGTGGTCCGGTGTCTTTTCCTATTATATTGACCACTCATGGCGAGATTTTGCACGGACACGACCACTCTTTGCAGATTAAGAAAGGCAGAATGATTGTTTCGGACGCAGGATGCGAAAATCCCGAAGGCTATTGCTCCGACATAACTCGCTCAGTTCCCGTTGGAGGTAAATTTTCCTCCAAACAAAAAGATATTTACGAAGCTGTGCTTGCAGCACAGACCCTTGTGCCAAGCCTTGTTGCCCCCGGAGTTAAATATTCCGATATTCACATTGCCGCAGTCGGTCGTTTGGCAAGTGCATTGAAAGAGTTGGGCTTGATGAAGGGCAATATACAAGACGCAGTTGCACAAGGAGCAATGGGAATGTTCATGCCGCACGGCTTGGGCCACATGATGGGACTTGATGTTCACGATATGGAGAACTATGGCGAGAATTACGTGGGCTATGACAAGAAAAACGTACGCTCAACTCAGTTCGGATTGGCATCGCTCCGCCTTGGCAGAGAGCTTCAAGAGGGCTTTGTCTTGACCAACGAGCCGGGTTGTTACTTCATTCCGGAGCTTATAGACAGATGGAGAGCCGAAGGAAAATGCAAAGACTTCATAAACTACGACAAAGTTGAGCAGTTCAAAGACTTTGGCGGCATAAGAATTGAAGATGACCTGCTTGTAACCAAAGATGGTTGCAGATTACTCGGCAAATATATCCCTAAAACTGTCGAAGAGATTGAATCACAAATGGCATTGTAGGGAAATGAGAAAGTTTTTCCCGATTTTGATTGTTTTGAGCGTAAACTTGCTTTACGCTCAAAACGTTTTACAAGACAGAGTCTATTCTCCGCTGATTAAAACAGCCAAGTTGGAGAGCGTGTCTTCAAAGATTATTTTGCCGATAGTTGATGTCAATCAAAGCGAAGGGCTGTTGCTCAGTTTCGATGAGCTTGACGAGCAGACACATCGCTACGAATACACTTTTGTTCACTGCAACAGCGATTGGACTCAAAGTTCGCTTCAACCCTCCGACTATATTGAGGGATTTGAAACGGCGATGATAGAAAATTATGCCAACTCCTTCAACACTCTTCAACGCTTTGTACACTACGAACAAGCCATTCCCAACTCCACAACCCGCCTTACAAAGAGTGGAAACTACATTTTGAAGGTCTTCAAAGAGGGAGAACCCGAACAGGTTGTGCTGACCAAGCGTTTCTATTGCATGGACAAGCAGTGCGAAACGGCGGCAAGCGTAATGCAGGCAAGAGAACCTTCTCTTCGGAACACACATCAGGAAATTGATGTGAAAGTTCTGTCTTTTTCGGGGCTGACTTTCGATAGTCCTCATCAAAGAATAAAAGTCCTTGTTCAACAAAACGGAAGAGAAGACACCAAACGCTTTTTGCCGCTTAGCGAAGAAAGAGCGACGGAGCTTATTTACAATTTCCGAAAGGAGAACATCTTTGAGGGAGGAAGCGTTTTCAGAATTTTTGACTTCACTTCGCTCAGGTCGAGAAGTGCTTTTGTCGAAAATATAGACTATATCGGGGGCGAAAACATAGTACGTCTGCGACAAGAAGAGCTGAGAGGACGTTCGCCTTTCGTGTCTCGAAGCGACATCAAGGGACAATACTACGTCCGCAACGACATTGACGACAACGAAGCCTTGTGTAGCGACTATGCGTGGGTGTATTTCTATCTTCCTATGCCGCTTGACTTGGAAGGAAACTTCTATGCAGTGGGAGAGATGAGCGATTGGAGATATTCGCAGCAAAATATGTTCACTTTTGATAACAGACTAAATCAATATGTCTTGCGAATGCTTTTGAAACAAGGCTATTACAACTACCAAATACTCTACCTTTCGCATGGTGATACGGTAGGACAATACCAAAAAGTGGAGGGAAATCACAGCGAAACCCCAAACCGCTACAACATCTTTGTCTATTACCGCGAACCGGGCAACGATTACGACTCTTTCATCGGCTTTCAGAGCGTCGAATATCACTGATTGAAAAAGCCAAAAACTGACTTCAAAGCACTTTTTGTAACCGATTGATTTTCAGCAGATGCCATATCGCAAAAATAAAACGCCGTTTCGCTGCGATAAAACGGCGTTTTGTCGAAATAAATCGCCGTTTTATTTCGACAAAACGGCGATTTATTTTTCGGATACTTGAAGACGATTGTTTTTTTGCCGATTTACCGATAGAGAAAAGCGTGGAAATTTGTACCTTTGCCCCTCTAAAAGCGACAGAATTTGAAAAAAACTATTTCTATTTTCATTTGTCTTTGTTGTTCTCTGCTTGCACTTTCGCAAAATGGAGCAACAATTTACGGAACGGTCTCCGACAGTTTGGGATTGCCCGTACAGCTTGCCAATGTTGGCGTTGTCAATCTTTCAAAGCCCATAGGGTGCGTCAGCAACGAGAGTGGGCAATACTCTCTTGAAGTGCCTGCAAACAAAGAACTCAAAGTAGTTGTTTCCTTTGTCGGATATGGTTCAATCGAAAGGGTTTTGACGCTCAAAAAAGGCGAAAAACGAAAAGTCGATTTCACTCTTGCCTCATCTTCCACGCTCTTGCAGGCTGTTGAAATTACCTCTGACAATTCTCGCGAGGAAGGTTTCACACGCGTAAGTGCCGAATGGGCAAAGCATACCGCAGGACCGACCGGCGGAGTGGAAGGATTGCTCAAATCGTTGGAAGGAGTGTCGTCCAACAACGAGCTAAGCTCGCAATACAACGTCAGAGGAGGAAACTTTGACGAGAACTTGGTGTATGTGAACGACATAGAGGTGTACCGACCTTTCCTTGTGCGTTCCGCACAGCAGGAAGGACTTAGTTTTATCAACTCCGACATGGTCTCAGACATCACTTTTTCTTCCGGAGGTTTCGATGCAAAATACGGAGACAAGATGTCAAGCGTCTTAGACATCAAATACCGCAAGCCTGTCGAGTTTGCAGCCTCGGCATCTGTGGGACTTTTGGGAGCAAGTCTTCATGTGGAGCAAATGATAGGCAGCAAATTCACCTACCAGTTGGGATTTAGAAACAAGAACACCAAGCACCTTATTTCCACAACCGACACAGAGGGCGACTACTTCCCGTCCTTCAACGACCTTCAGCTCTATGCCACATACGATGTGAGCGAAAAAATCGAAATAGCCCTGCTTGGCAACATTGCATACAACACCTACAACTTCATTCCCGAGAACCGAGAGACCTCTTTCGGAAATCTGTATGAGATGTTGAAGTTAAAAATCTATTTTGACGGTCAGGAGTTAGATTGTTTCTCCTCAATGTTTGGAGCATTGGCACTTACCTACAAGCCGAAGACCGATCTGCAACTCAAATTCATTGCTTCCGCCTTTTCGACCGACGAAACGGTAAATTATGACATACAAGGGCAGTATTGGCTCAGCGAAACTGGCTTGGGATACGAAGACGAGCAAGGTTTGGAAAGGGGAATAGGAACCTATATCGAACACGCAAGAAACCACCTCGAAGCAAGCATATTCAATTTTGAGCATAAGGGATACAAAACCTTGGAAAGCGGCAAACTATCGTGGGGAGCAAAAATACAAGGTGAACTAATATACGACAAAGTGAACGAATGGAAAATGGTCGATTCGGCAGGCTATACCATACCTTCAAGTCTCGGCATTGTGGGAGTGTATGACAGTGTTGTGGCACCAAGTTTGCAAAACACCTTTAAGTCAAACAACGACATGACTTCAACTCGTCTTACGGCATATCTTCAAAGAGATTGGAACAAGACCACCTCTTGGGGACGCTGGTTTGCCAACGTGGGAGCGAGAGTGATGTATTGGAGTTTTAACAACGAAGTCTTCTTTTCGCCAAGAGCGGGAATAAGTTTCTCACCTGCCAAAAATCCAAACCTTTTGTTCCGATTGGCAGGCGGAATTTATGCACAAAGTCCCTTCTATAAGGAATTGAGAAACGAACAAGGAGAGATTAACCCCGACATACGCTCACAAAAATCGTGGCATACCGTCCTTTCGTCCGATTGGACCTTCGAGATGTTAGACCGACCTTTCAAACTGATGACTTCTGTCTATTACAAATATCTTTGGGACTTGATTCCATACAGAGTAGATAACGTTCAACTCAGATACTCAGCCCAAAACAATTCTGTGGGATACGCTTGCGGAACAGACATTCGCCTTTACGGAGAATTTATCAAGGGAATTGACTCTTGGATTACCCTTTCGCTCATGAAGACAGAGGAAGACATCGAAGGCGATGGGGCAGGTTACATTCCCCGACCGACCGATCAGCTTTACAATATCAACATTTCGTTCCAAGATTATGTGCCTAAGATGCCCTATTTGAGAGTATATTTGAGCTTTAACTACGGAAGCGGATACCCATACGGAGCTCCAAACTCTCAACGATACCTTCAAACCAACCGAATGCCCGATTACCTTCGTTGCGACATCGCTTTCACTTTCCGAATTAAAGACGAAAACTCCTCATGGGCAAAAAACAATTTTATGAAAGTGTTCAAAAGAATATGGTTTAACGTCGAATGGTTCAATGTTTTCTCGTCCCAAAACGTCATTTCATACTTTTGGGTTGCCGACTACTCAAACAAATATTACGGAGTGCCGAACTATCTCACCCCTTCGCAGATAAACGCCAAACTAACTCTCGAATTTTAACAAAGAAAATCGCTTATGGAAAATCTACCTCTTTTTTCCGATTATAAGTTTCGCCTTACCTCATTGGCAAAAGAGCCTGCCAAACTTCCAAACGGAGCAATGCTTACTCTCTTTTGCGACAAAGATGCAGAGATTGTGCGATTGGAATTTGTCTTTCGCAATGCCGGCAGCAACAATCAGCAAAAGTTTTTCACCGCAGCCGCATCTGCCAATCTGCTTACCGAAGGCAGTGCAGATATGACGGGAATACAGATGGCTGACAAGCTCGATTATTATGCAGCCTCGGTCGAAAAATCTGTCGATAGGGAGTGCAGCAGCATTGTTTTTTACTTTCTGAAAAAGTATTCTTTGCAACTATTGCCGCTTATAGAGCTTATAATCAAACAACCTCGCTATTCGGAAAAAGAATTTGAGATTTACCGCAACCGACAGAAGCAATCCTTTGAATTAAACAGCAGCAAGACAAGCACAATGGCTTATCGGGCGTTTTACCAAAGCCTTTTTGCCGCTTCAAATCCCCTCAGCCGTTTCGGGAAAGTTGAAGACTTTGATTTGCTTTGCCCGAGCGATTTGAGAAAGTACTATGACGAATTTTACTCTTGCCGAGAGTGTGAAATATATCTTGCAGGCAATTTTACAGATGAGTTTCTCGGGGAGATTGAAAGCCGTTTTGGTTCAAAGCCATGGGGAAAATCGGAAATCAGAGTGCCGCAACACTCTTGTGAAACCCTCACTGTTCCCTCTCAAACCCTCTTTGTTCACAAAGACAAGGCGGCTCAGGCAAGCATAAGGAGCGGAAATCTGACCCTTTTGCACTCTCACGAAGATTTTATGCCGCTTAAAGTTCTCATTGCTCTCTTTGGCGGATATTTTGGCTCACGTCTTATGACCAATATCAGAGAAGAAAAGGGCTATACCTACTCAATAGGCTCTTATATCACCACTTACCGAAATTGTTCTGTGCTTTCGACAACGGCAGATGTCAATTCGGACAAGGCAGAAGCCACCCTGAAAGAGATAGATGTCGAGATAGAAAGACTACAAAACGATTTGGTTTCTCAACAAGAGCTTACGATGTTGAAGAATTACCTTCTTGGCGAATGTTTGAGGGGATTGGACGGAGTGTTTGACCTTTCGGAGAAGTATTCTATAATAAGACGCAGCGGCTATTCGTTGTCCTATTATGATGATATGCAGAGAGCAATCACTCAAACGACACCTTCTCAACTCAGAGACTTGGCACAAAAATATCTTGTGGCAAACAATATGAGCAGGGTGGTCGTTTGCGACACTGCTTCTGTGAGAGAGTAAAACAAATGAGGGAAATGAAATCACTTGCCTGCCTTTTGGCTCTTGCATTGTCGGCAATCGGTTTGTCGGCACAAGGCTTTGGCATTTGCTGTGTTGAAGTTGGCGAAACCACAAGCACAACCATTACATTCTCTCAGCCGCCTGCAACAGGCTTTTCTCATTATGATATAATGACTTTTGACAACACTCTGCAAGATTACCAATCTGTGGCAACAATTACCGATATAACCCAAACCACATATTCATTTCCTTTGGCTGAGGCGGCAACTCAAAGCGTCCGATGCAGAGTTCGGGCGGTTTATTCTTCGGGAAACAATCTGCAAGACGATATTTCGACAATCTTTCTCGGCTTTGAACAAAACCAAGAAGGGATAATAAGACTTGTGTGGACGCCTCTTGGGGAGCAGATGCCCCAAGGCAGCGAAACAAAGCCCTACAAGATTTATCGCAAACGCCATTCCGACCTTGTAGAGTGGAGCTATGTTGCTTCAACAGAGGCAACAACCCATACCGACAGCCTGCCTCCGATTTGCAGCGACACGATTTATTACAAAATAGAGGTCGAAAATGACAATGGTTGTGTGTCTCGCTCAAACCAAATCAAACTTGCCGTTACCGACACTCGACCTCCCGAAGCTCCGACTCTCAATTCAAACTCCATAGACATTGATTTGCAACAGCTGACGCTTAATTGGACACCCTCAAACTCCGAGGACGTATATGGATACATCGTTTGCTCGGGCAGTCCCTGCGTTGCGATAGACACCATTTGGGGAGCTGATGCTTCAACTTACCAATGCGACGAATGCAGTGTTGAAGAGCTTAACTCGCTTGCCGTAATGGCGTTTGACACTTGCTTCAATACAAGTCTCAGAACAAACACTCACACCAACATGGTGCTGAATGCCAAGCGTAACGACTGCTCCGACAAGGTCAAATTGAGCTGGAATGCTTACACGGACTTCGATTTGGGAACAGAAAAGTACGATATATATTACAGAGAAGGTGAAAGCGGCAACTACAATCTTGTTCTCTCAACTCAAAACACCGAAGAGACAATCACAATCGATGCTTCAAAACCACTGCATGCCTTTTATATAGAAGCCGTTTCAAACAACGGCACGATAGCACGCTCAAACCTCAGAACACTATCTGTAGATGCTGAAACGCAAGTAGATTTTATCGAGATAAGACGAGTATCGGTCAGAGAGAATAACACAGATGTTGAATTGGAGCTTTATGTTGATGCTTCAATCGTTGTTCCTTTCTATGAGCTTCGCCGAAGCGAAAACGGCGGAAGCTACACCCGTATTGCCAACATACCATATAGCGGCAACAACACTTTGACCTACACCGACAATCTGCCACATTCTGCCGCCGAAAGTTCGTTTAGCTACATTTTTGCAGCCCCCGACCGTTGCGGATTGGTTTATAAAACCTCTTTGGCGGTCAGTCCGATGCAACTTTCGGTCAAGTCAATCGACCCGGGTAGCAATTTGCTCACATGGACGCCCTACAACGGCTGGCAAAGCGGTGTGGGACAATACCAAATCTTCCGTTACTCTCAGTCGGAGCCTGTTGTGTTGCTTTCTTCTTTCGTTACATCGAACTCATACACCGATTACTCTGCCGATGTGTTGAGTTTGTCGGACCGAACCTACTATTTCGTGCAGGCAGTTGAGGCAACAGAGGGAGCAGACGGCAAAGCACAGACGGCAAACTCCACTTGCGACTATGTAAAGCACGAAACACTGATTTATATTCCCAATGCCTTCATGCCCAAAGAGCCGGAGAACAATATATTCAAGCCTGTCTGTCATTTCATTGCCCAAGGCAGCTATTCAATGAGGGTTTACAATCGCATGGGAGAGCTTCTCTTTGTGTCCGATGAGCCTGAGAAAGGTTGGGACGGACGATACAAAGGAGAGTTCTGCCCTTTGGGAACATACGTTTACCATATAGAGTATGTAAACAGCCGAGGCGAGAGAGAAATACGGCAAGGCACCGTGGCAATAGTTCAATAGACAAAAACAAAACGATATATGCAAAAAATAGAAACCATACTTACGCCTGCACTTTTTCCTTTCAGGACAATGAACGACACTCATATTTGCGTGGTTAATGATATTTTAAGAGCCACAACTTCGATTTGCACCGCCATAAGCAATGGAGCAAAAGCCATTATCCCCGTCAGGACAATCGAACAGGCAAAAGAATACAAGGACAAGGGCTATCTTGTTGCAGGGGAGAGGATAGAGAAAACTTTTCCCTTTGCTGACTGGGGCAATTCGGCATTGGAGTTTACCAAAGAGAGAGTTTGCGGCAACGAAATAGTACATTCCACAACCAATGGCACGGTTGCAATCTCCATTGCGAGCGAAGGCAATCCGCAAGAGATAGTCATAGGAGCGTTTTGCAACCTTTCATGTTTGTCAGACTACCTTGTGGCAAAAGGAAAAGACGTTCAAATTTTTTGTTCGGGCTGGAAAAACACCCCCGCACTTGAAGACACCGTCTTTGCAGGAGCATTGGCAGAAAAATTGCTTCAAAGCGGCAAATTTGAAAACAAAAACGATTCTACAAACCTTGCACTTGCCTTGTGGAGAGAAGCAAAGAGCGATTTGAGAGCCTATATGGAAAAAGCATCTCACATACACCGCTTACGCAAATACCACATGGACGATGTGTTTGACTATACCTTTCAAATTGATACCTGCAATGTCGTTCCCAAACTTGAACAAAACAAAATTGTAGGTGTTGTACAATAAAACCAAACGGCGTTTCGATATACAGACATTAGAAACAAAAATAAAATATTAACTAAAAAATCAAACAAGATGAAGAAAGTAATGGTATGTTTGTTCGCTTGCCTTATGACATTGGCGGCAACAGAGTGTGTAAACGCACAAAAAGTAAACTTTGGTGTCAAAGCAGGATTAAATTTGTCCACTTGGAGCTATGACGATGCCTCTTTGAGACCCGGATTTCATGCAGGCGGATTTGCAACGGTTCAATTCAGCAGAATGTTTGCTGTTCAACCCGAAGTGATGTACTCAATGGAAGGAGCAGCATGGAAAACCGAATCGACAACAACAATTTTGGGAACAGAGTATTACGCAAGAAACAAATACACAGCAACTTCCCACAAGTTGATTGTTCCTGTCATGTTGCAGATTTCTCCAATCAGTATGCTCACAGTTGAAGTCGGTCCTCAGTTTGGCTTTAATTTGGGATTGCAAGGACACAACAAATTTGAAACAAACGTTGTGGGTGTTGCAAACTCTGAAAGCGATGTAGAATATGACAGCGAGGATTACAATATGTTTGAAATGGGTATTGCAGCAGGCTTGAAGCTCAACCTTACTCGCAACATGGCAATCGGTGCAAGATACGTTTACGGAATTAGCCCGATAATTGACGAAGTCAAAGTAGGCAACAGAGTAGTTAGCGATGCAGTTCATACAAGCAATATCATGGTAAGTTTGAACTTTGCCTTTTAATTAAAGTAGTACATAGAATAATCAAAAAAACGAAACGGCGTTTTGGTCATTCCGAAACGCCGTTTCATTTTGTCAAAACGCCGTTTCATTTGAGTGAAACGGCGTTTTATTTTGCTTAATCGCAAAGTGCTGATTGTCAGTGGTTATTTTGTTCTCTTTTTGGTGGTATGCGGCTTTGATATTATCTGCAAAACCTGCTCGTCGCTCAGGTTTTGAGCGTCCAAACCTTTGTCAATTTTGTAGTTCTTGCCGTTATATTTGATGTAAAGACCATATCTGCCCTCCAAAAGCTCAGCTCCATTTGCAAAAGTCTTGATTGCAGCCTGCTTTTTGGCAGTTCCCTCCACAATATCCAAGGCCTGCTGCTGTGTAATCTCGTCGGGACTTACCCCCTTGGGAATACGGAAATTTTCATCGTTATATTTGATATATATTCCGAAGCGTCCGTATGCCAAAGTGATGTCTTTGCCCTCTTTGGTGGCGAGAACTTTGCCCACAAGTGCGGTTTGCTTGTCTTTTTTCTCCATTACCTGCAAGCATTCTTCGAGACCGACTTCCAAAGGGTCGGTTGTTTTCGGCAGAGTGTAGTTCTTGCCGTTGTAACTGATGTATGCACCAAAGCGACCGCTGTTTGCCACAATTTCCTTACCATCGTGAGTTGCCACAACCCTCGGAAGTTTGAACAAATCCAAAGCCTCCTCCATTGTTATGGAACTTATAGATTGCGAAGATTTGAGAGAGGCAAACTTCGGCTTGATTTCGTCCGATGTTTCGCCAATTTGAATCATTGCACCGAAGCGTCCAATCTTTGCATAGACGTTTCTGCCGCTCTGAGGGTCAGTTCCGAGCAGACGTTCGCCGCTTTCGCGTTTGCTTTCTTTGGTTGCCTCCACCTCTTTGTGGAAAGGAGTGTAAAACTCAGCCATCATTTCTTGCCAACTCTCTTTTCCCTGAGCTATGAGGTCGAATTGTTTTTCTACCTGTGCGGTAAAGTTGTAGTCAATTATGTCTGTAAAATGCTCAACAAGGAAGTTGTTTACCACCGAGCCTATGTCGGTCGGGTGCAACTTGCCTTTCTCGCTGCCATAGTTCTCTTTCTCGCAACTTTCGCTCACCTTGCCGTTTTGAAGCACCAAGACCACAATCTCTCTCTGCTTTGCGGGATTGTCTTGCTTGGTTACATATTCGCGTTTCTGTATTGTGGTGATTGTAGGAGCGTATGTAGAAGGACGACCTATGCCTAAATCTTCCAATTTCTTGACAAGCATTGCCTCGTTGTAGCGAGCCGGCGGCATGGTATGGCTTTGCTGAGCCTTAGAATAGGCATGTTGCAAAACTTCTCCTTGATTGACCCTTGGCAAAATTGCAGAATAGTTCTTGTTTTCGCCCTCCTCGGCGTCTGTGTCGGGACTATACACCTTCAAAAAACCGTCAAACAAAATCACCTCACCGCTTGCAATATATTTTTCGCTTCGGTTGGAGATACAAATTGATATATTGGTTTTCTCAGTCTTTGCATCAGCCATTTGAGAAGCCAAAGTGCGTTTGCGAATAAGGTCATACAACCTTTGAGCTTGGGCATCTGCCTCGATGGTTTGACGAGAGAGCTGAGTGGGACGAATAGCCTCGTGAGCCTCTTGCGCTCCCTTTATCTTGTTTGCATACTTTCTTGCTTTGAAATACTCTTTACCATACTGAGAAACGATAAGTTCCTCTGCCTGTTGCAAGGCAAAATCGGACAAATTGACCGAATCTGTTCTCATGTAGGTGATATATCCCGCCTCATAGAGCTGTTGGGCAACCAACATGGTTCTCGATACCGACATTCCGAGCCTTTTTGAGGCTTCTTGTTGAAGTGTGGAAGTTGTAAAGGGAGCAGGAGGCGACATCTTGCCGGGTTTGGTCTCTATTGCCTCAACACCAAACGACGCCTCCGAACAAGCAGACAAGAAATCGACCGCCTGCTCTTTTGAAGAGAACTTTGTATCGAGCGTTGCAGTCATATCTCGTCCCTCGGCGGTGATAAAACCTGCTTTTACCTTATATTGAGTTTGTGAAGCGAAAGATTGGATTTCGTTTTCCTTTTCCACAATCAGCCTTACGGCAACGCTCTGCACTCTTCCTGCCGAAAGAGCAGGCTTAACCTTCTTCCACAGCACCGGAGAAATCTCATAACCGACAATTCTGTCCAAAACCCTTCGAGCCTGTTGGGCATTGACAAGATTGATGTCAATCTCCCGAGGATTGGCAACGGCATTCAAAATGGCAGTCTTTGTAATTTCGTTAAAGACAATACGTTTGGTTTTGTCGTCTTTTAGTCCGAGAGTTTCTTTAAGGTGCCATGCGATAGCCTCTCCCTCACGGTCCTCATCGGAAGCGAGCCAAACCATGTCTGCTTTCGCAACCTCTTTCTTCAACTCGCCTACCACCTTACCCTTATCTTCCGAAATCACATACTTGGGCTTGAATCCATGCTCAATATCTATGCTTATGTCTTTTGAAGGCAAGTCTCTGATATGACCAAAACTCGATTTGACCACAAAATCCTTTCCCAAAAACTTCTCTATCGTCTTTGCCTTTGCGGGCGACTCCACTATAACTAAGTTCTTTGCCATTTTGTAAAATTTTGAGCCGCAAAAGTACAAAAAAAACCAACAAAGGCAGCAAAAACTCCAAGTTTTTCTCTTGCGAAACGCCCTTTGAACACAGCTTTTGAGCAATCTGTTTTTACAGCTCAAAACAATGACTTGGCAAAACGGCGTTTCGTTCCGACGAAACGCCGTTTTGGTCAGATGAAACGGCGTTTCATATTTTCTATTTTTGGATTTGCAAGTGGTTGAAAATCAA
>SAMEA3663015__coassemble_109_pt1 | contig 77520 bp, 68 predicted proteins | sample SAMEA3663015__metabat2_low_PE_008 | metagenome-assembled genome bin SAMEA3663015 (sample SAMEA3663015) | pig gut metagenome | biome: pig gut; feature: pig-associated habitat; material: faeces | place: France | collected 2012
TTTCTATTCTGACCAAATATTTTGAAATCTTTTTTCTGCTCCAATACCTCAACTCTCTGATAATGACTAAGAAAAATTTTATTTAATTTTACTTGCTTTAGAGACTTTTGAGCGGTTTGGAGGGCTTTTTAGGTGGTTCTATGGTCGGTTTTTGCAGTTTCGTTCAGAGCTTCGGCGGTTTTTTTGTGCTTTCGGGATAGAAAGCATAGGCGTTATAGGAGGTACATGAAGGGTTCTATGTAGGTTTGTAGAATGTTTCTATGATTGTTCTGTGTTTTCGGACTGATACTCCGAAAAGCAACCAACTCGGGGCGATGCTGACACTCTGTCCCGAGATAATAATACCATATTATATATGTGGTGTATTAGTCGCCTATAAGGACAAAAGCGTTACTTCTCTATCATAGCAGTAGGAAGTTTTGCGTAAATTATTGAAGAAAATTTGTTGAATTGAGGTAAATTTGCATATCTTTGCAAGTTGAAAACCAACAAAAAAGAAAGGAGACAAAGAAACAGAGATTAAAAGACAGTTTTAGTACATCTTTATTTGACATATAAAAGCGTTTTTGCTTATACTTGATTTCTTGAAACCTCGAAAATTTCATATAAATCAGTCAATGGATAAGCGGAAATGCTCGCGATTATATCGTGGGCTTTTCTTATTTGACTGATTAGGTAGTTCGAGGACCTCAAGAAATCGGTAAGATGAAAGTCCCACGTTTTTTATGTCTGTACGTCAAGAAAGGAACAATTAAATAAATCGCCTTGGGGACTTGGGCAAAATAAAAAATCTAATACAATGAAAAGAAAGTTATTTATGCTTGCCATGATGGCAGCAGCACTGATTGCAGGATGTGAACCCGAGGAAGATGATGTTGTAAACAACAACAATAACAATGGAGGCTCCGGTGGTGGCGAAGAAATAGTCGAGCCAAAAGCAGATTTTTCTTTTAGCGGAACAGGCAACTATCCTCCTTGTACAATAACATTCACAAACAAATCCCAAAATGCAGATTATTTTTCTTGGGATTTTGGAGACGGCGGCTCTTCAAGCCAAAGATCTCCAAGTCATAAGTACAACGACAGCGGTATTTATACAGTAACATTGCGAGCTTCCAACTCAAACGGGACTGATGTGATTACAAAAACCGTAAACATCAAGCAAAAACCTACAAAAATGAAAATAACGAAGGTTGTTTTGCAAAAGTACCCTCAAATGGATAATGGTGAGAATTGGGATTATATGAGCGGACCGGATATTTTCTTCAAAATAACTTGCAACGGTTCTACTCTTGTTACAAGCGGAACGCACACCGATGCAGCGTTGAGCCACCTTCCGATAACCTACACTAATAACTTGCCGATAACCATTAGTTCAAATTTCAACCAGAGATGCGAAATCGATTTCTATGACTATGACGATTTTGACCCTGATGATTGGATGGGAGGATACTATTTCACGCCAAGCAGCTACAACTTCAACAACAATGTCATACATTTTTCGAGTTCAAATTCTGAACTTGAATTATATATGTATGTCGAATGGTTGCAATAATACTTGTTTGGTAAAGTAACTATTTCGAGAGGCTGCACACATGATTGTGCGGTCTCTTTTGTTTCTACATTATATAATATCTCTGTCGTGGGGTTGTGAAAGAGTTGGTTCTATCAGGCGGTTGGTTCGTTTAGTTCTAACCATCGCAATTCTTTTTGGTCGATTTGTTCCAAGATTTGTTGGTATAGCAGTGATTTCTCGGTGAGTTGTTCCGTGGTCAGTTCGCCGGAGTTCATCTGTTGTTCCAAGGCGGCTTTTTGTTGTTCCAAATCGGGCAGGCTCTTCTCTATTTCTTCCAACTCTCTTTGTTCTTTGTAGCTCAGCTTGCGTTTGGAGTGTTCTCGTTGCGGATTTTTGTTTTCGGCGAAAGTCTTTTCGGTGGAGCGTTTGGCTTGGCTTTCGGCTTTTTGTTTGGATTTTTTGTCTTCCAAATAGCGTGTATAAGAGAATGGATACTCTTTTATTTTGCCGTTTTGCTCAAACACAAAAAGCTGAGAGCAAATCCGATCGAGGAAATGTCGGTCGTGTGAGACCACAAGCAGACAGCCGTCATAGTCTTCAAGGAAGTTCTCCAACTTCATCTGTGTATAAATATCTAAGTCGTTGGTCGGTTCGTCCAAGATGAGGAAATTGGGGTTGGTGATAAGGATTTCCAAAAGAAAAAGCAGGCGTCGCTCTCCTCCCGAAAGGAGTGAGTATTCGGTAAACTGCTTTTGTGGAGGAATACCGAAGTAAGTGAGATATTGCGAGGCACTCAGGTGTGTTCCGTCAGCAAGGGTGATGCTGTCGGTAGAGCGTCTGATTATGTCGATGACCCTTGTGTCAGGCTTTTCTGTCGGTGTGTTTTGGGTAAAGTAGCCTATGGTGATGGTTTGTCCTATGGTTACCTTGCCTCTGTCGGCTTTGGCTTTACCGGTTATCACTTCCAAGAAAGTGGTCTTGCCACATCCGTTGCTGCCTACAATGCCTATTTTGTCGCCTCGCTTATATGTGTGCGAAAAGTCGTCAATTATCACTCTATCGTCATAAGTCTTGGTGATATTGTTTATTTCCAATATCTTGCTTCCTATCCTTCGACTTTTGACACTGAATGTTTTGCTTTCTTGTTCGACTTTTTGTTGCAGTTGTTGTTCGAGTTGTTCAAAGGCTTCGATGCGTGAGCGAGATTTGGTACCGCGAGCCTGCGGCATTCTCCTTATCCATTCGAGTTCTTTCTTGTATAGGTTTCTTGCCTTTGCCTGCCATGCTGCCTGCTGTTGCTGTCGTTCGGCTTTCTTTTCAAGATAGTAGGCAAAGTTGCCGTGATATTTGTTGATTGTGCAGTTATCAAGTTCATAGATGTCTGTACTGATTGCATCAATGAAGTATCTGTCGTGCGAAACGACCAAGAGACTTTGATTTGCTTTGCTCAAATAGTTTTCCAACCACTCTATCATCTGAATGTCAAGGTGGTTTGTCGGTTCGTCAAGCAACAACACTTCGCTGTTGCTGAGCAATACCATGCAGAGGGCGACCTTTTTTCGCTCTCCTCCCGAGAGTGTGGCAACGCTTTGTTCCAAATCGTCAATTTGGAGTTTGCCGAGGATTTCTTTGACCTCGCTTTCGTAGTTCCAAGCTGATATGGAGTCCATTTCGGATATAGCGTTGGTGAGTTCTTGTTGCACTTTGGGCGAAGGGTCTCTCTGAACGGCTCTGACTGCCTGTTCATACCGCTTAACAGTCTTCATAAGCGGGCTGTCGCTCTCAAAGATTACGTCCATTATGCTTGCCTGCACTCCCTGCAAGGGTTGCTGTTCGAGATATGCTACGCTGATATTTTTGCGAAAGCTCAGCTTTCCGTCATCGTAGGGTTCTTTTCCCGCAAGTACTTTGAGCAATGTGCTTTTGCCGCTGCCATTTGCCGCAACAAGGGCTGTCTTTTGTCCTTTATTGATACCGAAGCCTATGTTTTCAAACAATGGTTTCTCGCCATAGCTCTTCGAGAGGTTTTCGACGGTTATGTAGTTCTCTGCCATTATCGACGTTTTATGCTGTACTGAGCGGGAATGGTGAAGGGGTATTGCTGAGGAGTGTCAAACTTGATGTCGGTTTGGGTGAGTTTGAGCTTGTATTTGTGTTTTGAAATGGTGGCTTCAAGCTCATAGACGGGCATAGTGCCGCTCTGCACTTTCTTTTTGACCGATACTTCTGCCGCAAGAGGCTTGGTAAGTCCAAACTGCATTTGTGCATCGACCGTATCGGTGAGAAATTTCTCTATTGTCTTGTTGTCAAAGCTCTTTCCGGCTTCCGTCAGTGTGCTTTTGGCAATGATGTAAGCCTCCGAATTGATTTTATCCAAGGCATATATGCTGTCGCAAGTAAGTTTGCCTCTTGCCACCTCGCCAAGCAGTGCCGACACGCTGCACCATATAATACTATCGTGACTTGCCCTGACTTGCAACTTGAAGGGTATGGAATTGAAGCTACCCTTATATTGTGCTGCAAAGGTGGTATAGCCCACGCTCTCCTGCTCGGAGGGTTTCAAAGCAGCATCTTGTTTTGGTGGAACGACATTTTGCTTTCGTGAAACGCCGCATGAGCAAAAAAGAGCAATGGTGGCAAGGAGTGTTATCAGTGTTCTTGTTCTCATCTTTCTGCTTTTTGTTTGATTGCTTGGTAGTGTTGCAATATGGTGTCGCTCCATTGGTCTTGCGGAATGTCTGTTGTTTCAAACACTTTGAGAGCCTCGGCATATTTTCCTGCAACATACAACACCCATGCGTATGTGTCGGCGTATGTGATGTTATCTTTGTTTGACGCATATACCTTTTGTGCCATTTTCTCTGCCTTGTCCAAGTCTCGTTCCGCAAGGCTGAGATAGTAGGCATAGTTGTTGAGGGCGGGAATGTTGTCGGGATTGAGGTTCAACACCTTGTCGTAGGTTGCAAATGCCTCCTCACTCCTGCCTACTGCATGATAGCTGTCGGCAAGGTTGAGATAAAAATCTTCTCTCAGTGCTTTGTCGCTTCCGCTTCGCTTCAAGCCGCTTGTGAAAGCCTCTATCGCTCCCTCATAGTCTTCCTTTGCCATAAGGTTTACTCCTTTGAAAAGATAGGGAATAGGCTGAGAAGGAAATTGTTCTATGACTTGGTTTGCCGACGCAATGATACTGTCGGGTGATGCAAAGGTGCTTTGGGCAAAAAGCAGGTTTTGGTAAGTCGAATAGTCGTTATTGCCCAATGCGATACTCCTTTGGGCTGCATCTGCCGCTCGTTCAAATAGCAAAATCCTCATATAACCTATGCAGAGATACTGCCACATCTCGGCTTGCTGAGAATGCAGCTGCTTCATTGCCTCAAGGTGTGAAATATATTTTGAAAAGGTTTCCGGATCTCCATCGACCTTGTCGCCATATACGCTCAACATCACCATGTTTTTGGTATTGAAATCCATAGATTGGTTTTTGCACATCTTGTCTATGTATTCTTCGGTTTGTTGAGGACGATTGGTTTTGTTGTAATAGTCTATCAGTGCAACAATGTTATTTTCGTCGTCAGGCGATACCTCTTCTATCTTTTTATAGTAGGCAAACGCCTTGTCATAGTCGGAGTTTGTCATTGCAGTCTGTGCCAAAATAGACAGATAATCTGTATTCTGAGGATATAATTTCGAGAGCTTTTCAATCTCTTTGATTGCTTTGTCGTTTTGTCCGCCCATAGAGTATATCCTGTACTTTATCATGCCGGTAGCTTCGCTTGTTCCGTGTTGTTTTTCGAGTCTTTCGATTGCTCCCACTGCTTTTTTGTACTCTCCTGCCGCAATATAAGCCTCCGAAAGCAACTCATAATACTCGTCTATCTGCGGATATTGCTTCACCAAAATCTCATATTGCTCTGCTGCAAGCAAGGGCTGTCTCATAAAGAGGTAAATCTCTGATAGTTGAAGCCTGTACCAATGGTTCTTCGGACTGAGTTTTACCGCCTTTTCATTGTATTGTATTGCCCTTTCTACGTCATAATTCTCAAAACTCAAAGCTGCAAGCCGATAATATGCCAATGAGTTGTCGGGTTGCAACGAAAGTATGTCTTGATATATCTTTTCGGCTTGCTCGTTGTTGCCAATTTCCTGTTGAGTTGCCGCATCAATAATCATTTCCGCAACTTTGAGACTTTCCGCAGTCTTCCCCTCCGGTTGTCTCAAAGTCTCGGAACATGAAAATAGTAAAATGCTTGTTGCCACAAGGGCAAGCAAACGATTGATTTGTGTTGTCATTATAATTCTGTTTCGCTATAATCTCCCAAAGAAAGATGTTGCGGTTTTGAAACGAGCTTGACATTGTTTCCTATCATCGATTGAGAAAGCACACTATTTGCTATTGTGGTTTGCTTTCCCACAATGGAGTTGGAAATCACGCTGTTGCTCACCTTGGTCTCTCTTGATATGCTTACATACGGTCCTACAACCGAATTGTTCAGCTCCACACCCTCGGCAATACATACAGGAGGAATGATTGTAGAGTTGTTGCAAATGACATTGTCAGAAACAAGTTGTTCTTTGTCGGCTTTGAGAGCAAGCACTCTTTGATTGGTTTGTATTGTTGCAAGCGGATTGCCACAGTCAAGCCACTCTCTGACATCGTTGGTTTTGAATTTCAACCCTTTGTCGAGCATATTCTGCAAGGCGTCAGTCAGCTGGTATTCACCACCCTTGGTTACGTTGTTGTCAATCAAGTACTGCAATTCTCCAAGCAGGTTTTCGCCCGATTTGAAGTAATAAATACCTATGATTGCTTCATTGCTGACATATTCTTTTGGCTTTTCGACAAAGCCTGCAATCGTTCCGTCAGAGTTCTTTCTCACAACACCAAACGCACTCGGGTCTTCGACCTTGTGAGTCCAAATTATGCCGTCCTCCTCTGTGTTCATCGAAAAACCGGCATCAAACAAAGTGTCGGCAAAAGCAACGGTTACCTTGCCAACAAGGCTCTGCCTTGCACACCATATTGCGTGTGCTGTGCCAAGAGGCTGCTCTTGGTGGTATATCCTGCCCTTTGCTCCGAGAGCTTCTGCAATCGAAATCAACTCTTGCTCTACCTGTTCTCCAAAATCGCCAATGATAAAACCTATCTCCTCTGTCTTTTCTCCCACAACAGAAATAATATCTTCGCACAATCGCTGTACAATCGGCTTTCCTGCCACTTCGATAAGCGGCTTGGGGGTTGTCAATGTGTGCGGACGCAATCTCTTGCCCATGCCCGCCATCGGAATGATTATATTCATACGTTTATCGTTTTTTTGATGTGGCAAAGTTATTATAAAATGTCGAAACCAAGGCACTTTTTGCTCTTCTATTGCGACAAATTCAGCATTTTTCTGCAATATTTTATACAATCTGTCTTACGAACCAAATGTTCCTCAAAATAAATCGGCGTTTGGTTTTTTGTAGTTCCAAAAGCTACTTTTATATCAGATTGTCAGCAACTTACAAGACTTAACAATTATTTAACAAACGCTTAACACAGACTTAACAGCTTTGCGAAATTTGCGATATACTTTTGCACCGTAAAAAATCAAAAACAAAGAAACAATGAAAAAAATCATTTACACTATTGCAGCATTGACGCTTATGAGTGGCGTGGCTGTGGCTCAAGACGAAGTAAAAAAAGATTCTCTTTCACTGCTTACCGAAAGAGTTGAAAAGAATGAGGGTGCAGTAAGCAAGTTCTCAAAGTTGAAGTTCTCTGCTTACGTTCAGGCTCAAGCCGAATTTGCACAAGAAGATGGTACAACAAAGACAGGAAAACTTACCTCGATTAACAAAGACACCGAAAGCGACATGTTTACTCGTTATGGTATAAGAAGAGGAAGATTGAAATTTGAATACGCAGGCAAGAATGCCAAGAGCGTGTTCCAATTAGACTTGACCGAAAAGGGTTTGGGCTTGAAAGATGCTTATTTCCAAATTAACGAACCTTTCTTGAAGGTGTTTGGTTTGAAGTTGGGAGTGTTTGACAGACCATTTGGTGATGAGATTTCCTATTCTTCTTCACTGAGAGAAAGCCCTGAGAGAACTTGGTTGTATCAAAACCTCTTCCCTGACGAAAGAGACTTGGGTGCAATGCTTACGATTGCTGCACCAAAACAATCGGCTCTTGAAGGTTTGACATTAGATGCAGGTCTTTTCTCCGGTAATGGTATAAGACAAGACGACAATAGTAAACTTGACTTTATCGGACACTTGAAGTATAACAGAGCAACGTCCAATGTGGAATGGGGATTGGGTACTTCACTCTACTATGGTAGCGTAAACAATGCCGATACTCTCTTGTTTGAAGTAAAAGACAACCGGTGGGTGTCATCAACTGTCGAAGCAAACTCTACAAATGCGAGACTATACTACGGAATTGATGCACAAGTGTCGATAAGCACCTCTTGGGGTCTTAGCAACATAAGAGCTGAATACTTGATGGGACAACAACCTTCTACCAAGTCATCTTTCACCTCAACAAAAGCAAACAGCTATGATGCTTCTGCTGCTTTCAGCTATATGAGAAACTTTATGGGCTGGCACGTTTACTTTGTTCAAGACATATATCGCTTGCCTATGTCAGTGGTTGTAAAATACTCTTGGGCTGATGCAAACACCGACCTTGCCGGCGACGAGATTACAAACAAGACTGACCTTGCTCAGAGCAGCCTCGGCTTGGGTCTGTTGTACAGATTGAACAGCAACGTCAGACTTATGGCTTACTATGACATCATCTCCAACGAAACAACAAATCAAATTGAGAAATACAGCAAAGATTTGAAAGACAACGTGTTTACATTGAGATTACAATATAAGTTTTAACAAATTTACTAAATGAATACAAAGATGAAAAAGACAGCAATCATGTTATTGGCAGCTTTGATGAGTGTTTCAGGATACTGCCAAAAGATCAAAGGTAGCGACACAGTCTTGCCGCTAAGTCAAAGAGAAGCTGAAGCATACTCGGCAAAGGGTGGAAAAGTCAGCGTAAACGGAGGAGGAAGCGGAGTCGGCATATCAGCACTTATTTCAGGCAGCTGCGACATTGCACAAAGCTCTCGTAAGATGAAATTCTCCGAAAAGAAGAAATTGCAACAAGCAGGCAAACAAGCAAAAGAAGTGATAATTGCATACGATGCCATTGCGGTGATTGTAAACCCTGCAAACAAAGTCAGCAAACTTACAAGAAGCCAGTTGGAACAAATTTACACCGGAAAAATCACAAACTGGAAACAAGTAGGTGGCGAAGACATGAAGATAGTTGTTTATTCGAGAGAAACTTCTTCCGGAACGTACGAGTTTTTCAAGGAAAGTGTGATGAAAAACAAGAACTACCTTCCATCAGCTCTTGCAATGCCTGCAACAGGTGCAATAATCCAATCGGTAAAACAAACCAAGGGTGCAATCGGATACGTTGGTCTTGCATACCTTAACAAGGAAGTGAAAGCCTTGCAGGTAAGTTATGACGGCAAAAACTTCGTTGCTCCAAGCGTTGCGACAGCAAAGAACAAGACTTACCCGATTGTGAGACCGCTTATGTACTACTACGAGATTAAATCAGAGAAGAAAGTGCGTCCTTTCATAGATTTCGTACTCTCTGCAGAAGGTCAGAAAATTGTTTCAAAGGTAGGATATATTCCGATAAAGTAAAAGCAAAAGTCAATGGCTATGAAATGCGGAACAAACAAGATTTGGCAAAAGATTGTTGAAGGTTGCATCAAACTCAGTGGAAGCATAAGTTCGCTCATAGTTGTATTGATAATAGTTTTCCTTTTCAAAGAGGGACTGGGATTGTTTTCCAACAGCACGGTTGAGAGCGGTTACGTTGTCGCAGTGCAGGAGAACAACCCTGTTTCTCATTTGAATGCCGAGCAATTGAGACTTATCTTTGACGGAGAGATTACTCGGTGGGAAGACGTCAAACAAAAAAGCGGCAAGACTTTCTCCGGAGAGATTGTTGTGGCTCACGACATCGACCAAGCCATGGAACAGGAGGACAAAACGCAGCTTATCGCTTTTGTTCCCAAAGAATATCTGAACGAAATAGGCAATATGAGAGCTGTTGATTGCGGTAATATCAATCTTTCGGACTTTTTTGCCGGCAAGATGTGGATGCCGACCGCTCAACCTGCACCTCAGTTCGGTGTCTTGCCGATTATTCTCGGCACATTGTGGGTCAGCTTGGCTGCAATCATCATTGCCCTGCCTTTTGCCTTGTCGGCGGCAGTCTATTTGTCGGAAATTGCCAACAAACGCTTATACAAATTTCTCAAACCTGCAATAGAGTTGCTTTCGGGTATCCCTTCTGTGGTTTATGGTTTCTTTGGATTGGTGGTAATCGTGCCAATAATCCAAAAAACTTTCGGTTTGGATGTCGGAGAGACTGCTCTTTCGGGTGCAATCATTCTTGCAATCATGGCTTTGCCTACAATCATCACCATTGCCGAAGATGCAATGAGAGCAACACCCGACAGTCTGAGAGAGGCTTCCCTTGCCCTTGGTGCAAATCGCTGGCAGACTATTTATAAGGTAGTCATTCCTCATGCAAAAAGCGGCATAACGGCAGGTGTGGTTTTGGGAATTGGTCGTGCAATCGGCGAAACTATGGCGGTTCTAATGGTTTGCGGTAATGCGGCAGTAATGCCTCACACTCTCTTGGAACCGATAAGAACAATTCCTGCGAGCATTGCAGCCGAGCTTGGCGAAGCTCCAAACGGAGGAGCGCACTATCAGGCTTTGTTTATGTTGGCTTGCATATTGTTTATCATCACTTTGCTGATAAATTTGATTGTCGATTACATTCAAAACAAGGGAACAATTAAACAAAAATCGAAATGAAAAAGACTAAACAAACTATTGCTTTTTGGATTATAAGACTGATGAGTCTGAGTATCCTTGGTGTTTTGGTGTGGATACTTGCTTTCATCTTGGTCAGGGGTATCGGTGCAGTGTCGTGGGAGTTTCTCACATCTATGCCCGATGACGGAATGACAGGCGGAGGTATTCTGCCTGCAATAGTGGGTACTATTTGTCTGAGTGTGGGAAGTATGATTTTTGCTTTCCCCATTGGAGTTCTCAGCGGCATATATCTCAACGAATATGCCGGCAATGGTAAGATTATCCGCTTCATTCGCATGATGACAAACAACCTTTCGGCAATTCCTTCTATCGTTTTCGGATTGTTTGGTATGGCTTTGTTCGTCAATGGTCTGGGTTTCGGAGACAGTATCTTGGCGGGAAGTCTCACTCTCGGCATTTTGGTTCTGCCGGTTGTGATAAGAACGACCGAAGAAGCCCTAAAACAAGTTGATGACAGCTATCGGCACGGCTCTCTTGCCTTGGGAGCAAGTAAATTGCAGACAATCTTCAAGGTTGTTCTTCCCATGGCTATGCCGAATGTGCTTACCGGTCTGATACTCTCACTCGGAAGGGTATCGGGAGAAACAGCTCCCATTTTGTTTACGGTGGCCGCTTACTTCTTACCAAAGTTGCCTACAAGCATATTTGACCAAGTAATGGCACTTCCTTATCATTTGTATGTGCTTTCAACTTCGGGAACAGACATCGAGGCATCGCGTTCGATGGCTTTCGGAACAGCTTTCGTACTTGTGATGATTGTGTTGATACTCAACCTTATTGCCAATGCATTACGAAGATATTTCAGAAAGAAAACAAAGATGAATTAGAGTTATGAAGATAATAGAAACAAAGAATTTGAACTTTTGGTACGGCGATTTCCACGCTCTGAAAGATATAGACATGGAAATTGAGCAGAACAGCGTAACTGCTTTTATCGGTCCTTCGGGTTGCGGAAAGAGTACCTACCTTCGCTTATTCAACAGAATGAATGACTTGATTGCAGGTACAAAACTGCAAGGCGAGGTCCTCATAGGAGGCGAAAATATTTATGATAAATCGGTTGATGTGGACAATTTGAGAAAACGTGTCGGTATGGTATTTCAAAAGCCCAACCCTTTCGGAAAGAGTATTTTCGATAACATTGCCTACGGACTGAGAGTAAATGGAGTAAAAGACCACAAACTTATTGCCCAAAGGGTTGAAGAAAGCCTCAAATCGGCTGCTCTGTGGGAAGAAGTCAAAGACAAATTGAACAAATCGGCTTTTGAACTCTCGGGAGGACAACAACAGAGACTCTGTATTGCAAGAGCCTTGGCTGTAAAGCCCGAAATACTTCTCATGGACGAACCCGCATCGGCTTTGGACCCTATTTCGACGGTAAAAATCGAAGACTTGATTTTTGAACTCAAAAAACAATATACGATAGTTATCGTTACGCACAATATGCAGCAGGCGGCAAGAGTGTCGGACAAGACGGCGTTCTTTTACCTTGGCGAGCTGATTGAGTATGACGACACCGACAAAATTTTCACCAACCCTTCAAAGCAGGCAACTCAAAACTACATCACAGGTCGTTTCGGTTGATTTTGGCAAAACATAATTTCAAACAAACAAATACAAAACAAAAAAATGGTAAAACATATAGACAACGAACTAAAAGCTCTGAACGATTCATTGGAACAAATGTGGACATTGGTGTTCAGACAAATAAGCAAAAGCAGGCAGGCTCTTTTTGATTGCAATCGTTCTTTGGCAAGGGAGATAATCGCCCGCGAAAAGATGTGCAACGCCTTGGAATTGAAAATAGACAGTCAATGCGAAAATTTCATTGCACTGAACAATCCCGTTGCCATTGATTTGCGATTGGTGCTTGCTGTTTTGAAGATAAACAACAACCTCGAGAGAATAGGCGACTTTGCAGAAAGCGTGGCAACATTTGTTCTCAAAGACATGAACGGCAAAATTGACCCCGTGCTTGGAACAAATCTCCGCTTGGAACAAATGTTCGACTGCATAGAAAATATGTTTGAGTTGGCACATTCGGCATTTGAACAAGAGGACAGCAAGAAGGCAGAGGCTGTGTTCGGCATAGACAACTTGGTCGATGAGATAAATCATGATGCGATCGGCATATTGGCAGAGCAAATCAGACAAGAACCAAGCAGATGCGAAGAATACATGAGCCTTAATCATGTAATAAGAAAATTGGAACGCATTGGCGACCGCTGCAACAACATTGCAGAAGAAACGGTCTTCTATTTGGACGCAAAAGTCCTCAAACACTCTGCATCAAAAGCTACTGAAATTGAGCAGAATACACAAGAGTGAGAGCCAAACGGCATTTCAACAAAATAAAACGGCGACTCGGAAAAACGAGTCGCCGTTTTATTTTGTCAAAGTACCGTTTTATTTCTCGACAAATCAAGCCTTGGCTTTTATGCAATGGTTGTTCGCAAATCTCGCAAGCTCTCCTAATATCATAACCAAAGAAGTAAGAGCAATCATTACGACCCAATCTGCAACCGACAGAGGAGTTACGCTGAACATCTTGCCTCCGAAAGTTACTATTGCAACCTGCCCTGCCAATATAATGGCAGCTATCAACAAGAAACTGCCACAATTTTTGAAGTGAAAGGCACTGCGTCCGCTCATGTAGGCTTTTGCGTTAAACATATTCCAAAACTGCAACATCACAAAGACTGTAAAGAACATACTTCCCTCCTTCGGACTTATACCTATTCCCCCTCTGTATTCTCCAAACAAGAAAATATCGGCAAAAGCCTTGATGTCATAGTGTTTGAAAACATAAAGCAGCGTCATGAGAAAAGCAAAGAATAACACACCTATTGAAGCTATGATTATGCCCATTGGTTTTGTGATGATAAAGTCTTTTCTGTTTCGAGGTTTTGACTGCATCACTCTCTCGTTTGGAGGTAGAGATGCCAACGCCATTGCGGCAAAAGTATCCATTATAAGGTTTACCCACAACATCTGCGTTACCGTGAGCGGTGGTTGCTCGCCCAAGAATGCTCCGAAGACAACCACAAGACACGCAACCACGTTTACTATCATCTGAAAGAGAATAAAACGCTGTATGTTTTGGTACAGACTTCTTCCCCACATAACTGCACGGCCTATGGAGGTAAAAGAATTGTCAGTTATTGTGATATCGCTTGCCTGCTTTGCCACATTAGTTCCGTCTCCCATCGAAAGGCCCACATGAGCCGCCTTGAGTGCGGGAGCATCGTTCGTTCCGTCTCCCGTTACTGCAACAACCTGATTCATGTCTTGAAGAGTTTCGACAAGCAACTTCTTATCCATCGGTCTTGCACGAGAGATGACTTTCAGTTTCATGATGCGTTGGCGGAGTTCTTTGTCGCTCAACTCCGACAACTCGGTGCCTGTGATGATTGCATCTTCATTGTCGTCTTCTTTCCACAAGCCTACTTGTTTTGCAATGGCTTTGGCAGTTACGGAAGTATCGCCTGTAACCATTTTGATGTTTATTCCGGCTCCTATACATTCGCTCACAGCACAAGGCACATCGGCTCTCACAGGGTCGGCAATGCCCACCATTCCCATAAAGCACAGATTTCTTTCGATAAGTTTTCCGTCTGCCACAACGCTTTGCTCATTTTCCAAAATCTTATAGGCAAAAGCAAGTGTTCTCATGGCATTACCTTGAAATTCTGCAAGTTTTGCTCTTACGCTTTCTTGCTCAAAGCCTTGTTCAAAGCTGCCACACATCTGCAAAACAATCTCCGGAGCGCCCTTTAGGAGCAAAACCCTTGCCGAAAGAGCCTTCGAGGCAATCACACTCGCCATATACTTATTCTCTGTCGTGAAAGGGAGTTTCTCAAAAGTCTCAATTTCCTCTCTGAATCTGCGATAATCAATGCCATTATCTTTGAGATAGAGCAACAATGCACCTTCTGTGGGATTTCCTATAACGCCTGTCTTGTCCTCTTGGGAGAAATCCAACGATGCAGACGAATTGACAGCCAAGGCTTCTGTCACAAAAGAATTTTCTTTCAGTCTTTCGGGAAACAGAGCTGTCTGAACTCTCATCTGATTTTGGGTAAGAGTTCCTGTTTTGTCAGTACATATCACACTTACTGCTCCCATTGTTTCGCAGGCGTGCATCTTTCTTACAAGCGAATGGCTTTTGAGCAATCGTCCCATGCTGTAAGCAAGGCTCAAAGTTACAGCCATCGGCAAGCCCTCCGGCACTGCAACCACTACCAAGGTTACCGAAATCATCAGACTCTGCAACATATATGACAGAAAATGCATCATCTCAAACTCAGCTCCCGAGTTGAAATAAAGAATGCAGCGACCTACCAATATCACAACTGCCAAAGTGTAGCTCAATTTTGAAATCAATCCTCCCAAACGGTCAAGTTGTTCGTTCAAAGGAGTACGAACGGAATTGTCGATGCGGCTTGCCTCAAACACTTTGCCGGCTTCGGTGTGGTCTCCCACCGCAATCACCCTGCAAACTGCCTCTCCCTCAATCACATTCGTACCTTTATATACATGATTTGAAGGGAAGGTGGCTTCTTTGTCAGATTCAGCCTCATCAGTCGTCTTGGTGCATGAACTTTCGCCCGTGAGAGAACTCTCATCTACCCTCAATCTCACCGCTTCAAGCAAGAGAGCATCAGCACAAATCTCATCTCCCGAATTCAAAACAAGAATATCACCCACCACAACCTTGCTCTTGTCAAGCTCGGTAAGGTTTCCGTTTCTATATACCTTCACTTTCTCATGGTCATTGACCTTGTTGAGTAATTCAAACTCCCCTTCGGCTCTGTTCTCAAAGTAAAACGCCAAGCCGGTTGAAAGCAATACGGCAACAAAAATGCCCATAGGTTCAAAGAAAACACTCGCCTGCTCCCCCATTCCGAAGTATTCGTAGCACGAAATACCCAAGCTCAACGCCCCTGCGACCAATAGTATTATTATCAAGGGGTCTGTGAACTTTTCGAGCAACTTCAGCCACACCGATTTCTTCTTTGGCGGTGTCATTACGTTCTCTCCGTGTTCCAATCGGCTCTTTTGAGCCTCTGCATCAGTCAAACCTGTGTAATTATTCTTCATTTCTTCACTCAATTAAAACTTTTTGGATAACGAACAAGCCTTTATTGTTATTGTTATATCTGCAATAAATCGGCACAAGAGAGCAAAAACGGCGTGTTTTTTGTCTCATTGCATCGCAAATTCTTTGTGAAAATTCATACCTTTGCACGAGTTAAACAAAACAAGAACATGGAACAAGGAATATATCCGCTTAAATTCATGCCTCTTTTCAAGCAGAGAGTATGGGGAGGCAACAAGATAGCAACAGAACTCGGCGTCGATTATTCGCCATTGCCCTCATGTGCAGAGCTGTGGTGCTTGTCGGGACTTGCAGAGCAGGAAACAGTGGTGGCAAACGGCTTTTTGGCAGAAGCAAACCTGAGTGAAGTAATACAAATGTACACCGACGAACTTTTGGGCGAAGAAAACTATGCCGAGTTTGGCGAGGAGTTTCCGCTGCTCTTGAAGATACTTGACGCAGCCGACAATCTGTCTGTGCAAGTTCACCCCGACGACGATTATGCTCAACAAATAGGAATGAGAAACGGCAAAAACGAGATGTGGTACGTCTTGCAGGCAGACCAAGGTGCCGAAATATTCACCGGATTTAACAAAAACATGACAAAAGCAGAAGTTATAAACCGAGTGAGAGACACAAAACTTACGGAAGTTCTCGATTGTACCGCTGCCGAAAAAGGAGACCTGTTTTACATTCCCGCAGGATTGGTCCACAGCATAGGCAAAGGCTGTCTGATTGCCGAAATTCAGCAAAGCAGCGACACTACCTATCGTCTTTATGATTGGGGAAGAAAAGACCAAAACGGCAAGCCTCGTCAGCTTCACTTGGAACAAGCCTTACAAGTCATGGACTTGAAAAAGCGAAACCAAGGCGGGAAAGTCCACTACCACGCTCACACCGACGAAACCACCAATCTGCTCACCACACCCTTCTTTACAGTCAATCGAATGTACTGTTTGCAAGGATTGAAGAAAGATTACTCATCATTGGACAGCTTTGTGATTTATTTTTGCGTCGGAGGAAGCGGCATGATTGAGACAGAAATAGGACAAGTTCCTCTAAAAGCAGGCGAAGCCCTCATGTTGCCTGCCGTATGCCAAAAAGCAGCAATACTACCACGCAAATCAATCGAAATTTTGGAAATATTCATAGTCTGAACTCACATAAAAGACAATTAAAAAGAAACAAAAAACAAAATACAATGGCAATAATCAAGAAAGTCAAAGGCATTTCGCCACGCTTTGGCGAAGACAACTACATTGCAGACAACGCAACAATAGTCGGAGATGTACAAACAGGCTCACATTGCAGCTTTTGGTTTAACAGCGTCGTCAGAGGAGACGTTCATAAGATTATAATGGGCGACTATGTCAATGTTCAAGACGGTGCAGTTGTGCATTGCACCTACAAAACCGCACCCACAACCATAGGTAACCGCGTTTCGATTGCTCACAATGCCATAGTACATGGCTGCACAATCAAAGACAACGTCCTTATCGGCATGGGAGCGATAGTAATGGACGGAGCTGTCATAGAAAGCAACACAATCATTGCAGCAGGTGCAGTAGTTCTTGAAAACACTCACTGCGAAGCCGGCTGCGTTTATGCAGGTATGCCCGCCAAAAAGGTAAAACAAATCGACCCTGAGCGACTTGAAGGAACGGTAAAAAGGATTTCCGATGCCTATCCGATGTATGCAACATGGATTGAGGACTAAGACTTTGGCGAAAGGGCGTGCGGTCTGATTAAAATGGCGTGCGGATAAAATATTACGGCGTTTTGAATTGTCAAAACGCCGTAATTGTTTTTTGTTGTAATCAGACAGACTCTTGAAAGGCTGTCTGCAATCAACAGATGACTATCTTACAATCAATTTTCTTGTCATTGTTCCCTCTGTTGTGAACACTCTTACAAGGTATGCTCCTTGTTGCAAAGCTGAAACGTTGATTGTAGCTTGATTTGAACCCAATGTTGCGTTCTCATATACCATTTGTCCCAACAAGTTTGCTATCTCAATGCGGTTGATTGAAGATGTGGCAGACACGGTAAGCTCGCTGCTTGCAGGGTTAGGGTAAAGGCTTACAGAAGAAAGCTCTACGTCAGCCAAAGATACCACTCCCTCAGGGGTAAATCTGATTGCAACACGCGTTCCTTCCTCATTGTTTGCATTGAAAGGTATTACATAAACGCCCCAAAGCTCACTTTCATCAAAGTCTTCCTCTGTTATTTCGGTATCTATGTCTTCTGTGTAAGTGTCTCCGTTTTGCAACAAGTAATCAAGCACGTCATCGTCTCCCATGTTATCAATTCCGTAATAGATTGCAAAGTAGTAGTAAGATACTTGGTCGTTTGGAACGGCAGAAATCACTGCTGTGCCATTAACCATTTCAACCGTTACTGCAACTTCTGCCAATCCTGTACCTCCGTTTGCAATGGTTGTAAACAAGGTTGGAGCGATTGAATCTGCAACTCCGTCAGCATTGTATGCTATTGCATAGACTTTGTAAGTTGTTCCGGGAGTTAGTCCGTTCAATGTACCGCCAAGCTGAGAGTATTGTCTGTCATTTTCTTGTTCCAAATAAGCTTTTACATCGGCATCTGAGGTAAATCCTGCGTTGTCAAAGTCGCTTTCGGACAATATCAAGTAGTAATAGTAAGCTGTTTGGTCGTTTGGAGTAAATGTAATGCTTGCAGAAGTTTCTGCAACATCGCTTATCTGTACAGCAACTAACGCTGTGCCGCTTCCGCCAAGGGTAGATGTGGTAACGGTTTGGGATATAAGTCCCGAAGAAACGCCGTTTACATTAAATGCTTCTGCATAAATGTAGTATGTAGTTGCAGGGTCAAGGTCATCAACCGAAGTTACAATTGGAGAATAGTAAGGTGTTGCTCCTGAGGCAAAGTATGCCAATACACTGTCTTGGTTCCAACCAAGTTCGGTAAATTGAGCATGATCAATCAAAACCAAGTTGTAGCGAGATGTTTGGTCGTTTGGCGTTGCTTCCAAATAGAAAGAGAATGGTGTAATGCTGTCTTGAGGAATGTTAAGGGTAACCATAGCATCTCCTTCGCCACCCAACTGAGTTGCAGTGTAGGTTGCAGTGAAAATAGACACCTCATCGTTGGCATCAACTGCCGCAACATAAATGGTGTTTACCGCTCCCGGAGTAATGAAATCGCCTAACAAGGTAACGGTTTGAGTTCCTGTTGCAGGAGCATCGTAATTGTCGCTCATTCCCATCACCACATCTTCAATTCCCATACCGAACATTTGATACAGACTCACATATTGGCTGAACAAACTACCCTCGTTTGCATCTGCTGCAAGGTAGTAGTATTCCACAACTTCGCTGTTTGGAGTAAAAGTTGCCTCTACGCTCAACGGATTGATTGTTCCTACGGTGATTTCGACCGACATGGCTTTTGATTGCGAAACAACGTGTTTCTTAGCCGAGCTTGCGTCAAACTTAGGTGCTTTGAGATTTCTCTCGATTGTGTTTTCTTTCTTAGCACTCTCCAAACGGTGAGTGTTAATCTGTGCAAATGCTCCGAAAGTCATGATAAGAGCAAGTGCCATTGACAAAAATTTCTTCATATTCTGTTCTTTTTGATATTATTGTTTCAGTTCAAAAAAAAGCGAAATGGCAGTACTATTTCTCACACTGCCACTTCGCATAGACTATTTTTTCAGTTTATTGTCGTGATTACTCAACAACCAATTTCTTTGTAGCCACTCCGCTTTCGGTGTATATCTTTGCAACATAGTTACCTGCTGCAAATGCAGATGTATTAACCTTGATTGAGTTAGCGTTTACATCGCTTGCAAATACAACTTGTCCAAGTACGTTGATAACCTCAACTCTGCTGATTGTGAAAGAAGAAGCCAACATAACTTCGTCCTTTGCAGGGTTAGGATAAACATAAGACATAGAGTTCAATTCTGCATCTGTCAAACCAACAGCACCTTCAGCGATAGGGAATACCATGACATCCAAATCTACAGTGCCACCCCATGCTTCAGAAATAGTAACCCAGCCATAATCACCGGCGTCTGAAACCATGCTGTAAGAGTAAGACATTTCGCCGCTTGCACAATCGATTTCAGTAGAACCTACGAAAGCAAGATTACCCAAAAGTTGTGATCCGTCCTCCGAAATAGATATTTCAGGAACTTCAATAACGCAAAGGAAATCTGACGAACTTACAGGAGAAGAGAAAGTGAATTGTTTCAACTCAAAGTCTTCTTCTGCCGCCAAATCAGGAAGGTCTGCTGTTGAGAAGCCGACTCTTGCCAATTCGTTTCCGATATTGCCACCATTAGCATCATAAACCACAGCTGCCATACCTTCTTCTGTTCCGTCAATTGAAGCGTTCAACAATACAGCTGCAATACCTGTGATAGTGTAATTTGCTCCTTGGTATCTTTGTCCGAATGCCAAATCACCAAAAGCATTTGTTCCTGTAAAACCCAAGTAAAGTGATTGACCGTCTTGAGTGTACAAGAAAGGTTCTTCTACACTTGCACAATCGTTAAAGGTTGCAGGATAAACGATACCTGCAGTCTTAGGTGCATTTGCATTAAACTTCATTGGTTCAGCACCATTGTAAACTTTTGTTTGAGCCATTAGACCCATTGTTAGTCCCATTGCAAGGACTGAAAGAATAACTTTTTTCATTGTTTTGATGTTTTAATTGTTTGCTAAATCATATTCGTTTTGCAAATGTACGACTTTTCTGCAATTCTGCAAGCAAAAAAAGCGATTTTTTTTGCCTTTGTTGTTTTCTCTTCTCGGTGCATATCCGCCATACCTTATTTATATATACGTTCACCTCAGAAAACAATGTCTTCTTGCCAAGAGAATTAAACGCTGTGTATCAAGGCTTTGACAAATCGGCGTTTGGCTTAAACAACTTGGCGTTTTATTCTTCTGAAACGCCGATTTATTTTGCCAAAATGGCGTTTTGATTTTTGCATTTTTGACACCTCTCAAAAGGGCGTAAGTGTGAAAGAGGTGATGTCTTGTTGCAATTTTTTCTACCTTTGCAACAAAAAAAACGTCATGAACATCGAATTGATTGAAAGAGCGTGGAACGACAGAGAGCTGCTCAAATCACAAGAGGTAAGACAGGAAATAGAGAGCATTATTGCCGACTTGGATTGCGGAAGGGTGAGAGTGGCAGAGAAAAAGGAGGACAAATGGATTGTAAACCAAGCTGTAAAGAAAGCTATCGTGCTTTACTTCCCACTTTGTGGCGTCGAACATTTTGAAAGCGGCGATTTGAAGTTCTGGGACAAAATTCCCACAAAGCAGAACTACGAAGAGTTGAAGGTGCGTTGCGTTCCTCCTGCGGTGGCTCGCTACGGCAGCTTCTTGGCAGAGGGTTGTGTGATGATGCCTTCGTTTGTGAACATAGGGGCATACGTAGATAGCGGAACAATGGTTGATACTTGGGCAACGGTTGGCAGTTGCGCCCAAATCGGAAAGAACGTTCACCTTGCCGGAGGGGTGGGAATTGGCGGTGTATTGGAGCCTGTGAGTGCCAATCCCGTAATTGTGGAAGATAATTGCTTCATTGGTTCGAGGTGTATTGTGGTCGAGGGTGCAATAATTGCCCAAGGTGCTGTATTGGGAGCAAATACGGTAATCACTCAATCGACAAAAATCATAGATGTTTCGCAAAACGAGAGCATCGAATACCGCGGATATGTCCCAGAAAACTCGGTTGTCATTCCCGGAAGCTACACCAAGCATTTCCCTGCAGGCGACTACAATGTGAATTGTGCCTTGATAATTGGCAAACGAAAGGAATCGACCGACAAAAAGACCTCTCTCAACGAGGCTTTGAGGGACTTCAATGTTGCAGTTTAGTCGTTTGCAAGCTCTAATCGACGTTCACACTCTTGAAAAAGAGTGTTTGCGAGCTTGTCTGAACCTTTAATATAAATGTGCCTTTGTTTGGCAGGTTTATATGGTCGTTGCACCTTGTCCTTATCAGCTCCCTGCCCTGCATATCGTACAAAACAAGTTGCTCGATTGCACATCGGCTTTGTACTTTCAATGTGTTGTCCTGCTTGATTAGCCTGACATTGCATTCGTCGGGCAGTTTGTCATACGAAGCAAGCGTTTTGTAGAGTTTGAGCGAGAAGTGTTTGCTGCCTTTTGGCGATTGGAAGGTATAAATGCTGTCTGTAACATAGTCAAAGAGTACTTCGCCGCTTTGAATGTCAGTAAGCGTGGCTGCAAGGCAGCTGTCTGTTATGTTACCCGAGACTTTGAGGCTGTAAGCTGCAAGACTTGGCAACTGCAAATCCAACTCCAAGCTGAGGCTGTCGGCAAACGGCGGCAGCGATTTGAAGCTGTATGGCTCTGCTTGGTGCAATAGTGCGACCTGCAAAGCATCTTGTTCGAGTGAAAACTTATGATTGTCTCTCAAAGGGTCGAAACCCTCGGCATAATCTTGCGAAAATACTATCTGTGTCTTGTCTGACAAATCGCTTGTCTGCAAACTGACCACAAGAAGGTCTTCTTGGTGTGGCGGAATGGGAGTAAGAGACGTCCGAGTGGCAACAGCCAAAGAGTTTTCGTCAATCAGTTCGACCAATATGCCCTCGTATGCCTGCAAAGTGTCGTTTTCGCAAAGCGGAACAAACACTCCCGTCTTGGTATCGAGCCTCTGAGGCAGGCAGCTGCGGTCTCTGAGTATTTGGTTTACGCAAATAGGGAAAGGATATGGGTTTTGAGAGAGCAATGTGGGGAAATTGCTATTGCAAAGTCCCGAGGTGTTGTTCTGCGTCAGCGTATAAGATGCGTCGGAGTTCAGATTGCCCGAGAAAACAAGCGTTGCAGTGTCGCTAATCTTCATAGGATAGGAGGCGAAAGGCTCAGGGGAAAACTGCTCTTCAAAACACAGAGGCTCAAATGCAGGATTGGAAAAAACAGCTTGAAGTGTTGCAGCAATGTCTTGCTCGTCCAAACCGACAGGCAGGCTCAAAAGGCTGTAAGAAACGCTGTCCTGAGAAGGTTTGTCGAAGAACAATTCGACGTTTACTCCGTTTAAGCACAACAAGTTGCCACTTTCATACACCAAAGGTCTGTTGTGTCCGAGCGTATCTCTCAATACAAGAGAGTAACACTTTGCCTGCATTTCGTCAGACACGGTAAGGGTTTGGTGATTGGCAATTTCGGCAATGCAAGTCGTATCGGGAATGCCGCAAGTCCAATTATTGTCGAACCAAGTGCCGCTTTCGGTGCGTTTTGTGTGTCGTCCGGTTTTGAACCTTACGGTATTTGAGCGGATTTGTTCGCCCGACTGCTCTGCCAAAAGGAAGATTTCATAAATAGTGTTGGGCTGCAAATCGGTCAAATGCAATGATTGTGATGATATATCCAAGGCAGAAATGACCGAATCGGGGTTTTCGGCATACAAAGCTCCGTCCATAGTGTGCCAACCAAAGCCCGAGAAATTTTCGGCGGCGGCAGAGGATACGTTTCCGAGCTGTTGCCATTGTGAAGAGAGGGTCGGGAAGCCTTCGGAGGCGTTTGTGTTCACTCCTTTGGTAACCCAGCCGAGCCGTTGCAAGACTATTTTTGCTGTTCTCATGTTTTCCGATGTCCAACCCTGCTGATTGGTAGGGTGTTCGCCAAAGTTGCCGAAAATATCTATGGTGTCATTGCCGTGAAGCAGTGCAATAGGGTCGTTACCGTCAATAACAATCTGACCAAACACCGAAGGATTGACATAATAGACGCCTCTGTCTCCCGAGTTCATCGCTTGCAGAGACTGCATGACCACAAGACAAGAATCGTTTTGCAGACTGTCTGCCACCGTAAAGCCGAGAGAAATTGTGGTTGTGTAGTTTCCCGAGCCTGTATTGATGTCTGTAACAAGGCGATAGTCTTGCAAACAGACTGCCATACCCGTTCCGTTGTATATCTCTATGGCTCTGTTGCTTGCATTGGTCGATGCCACTTCGGAAATGAACAAGTCGGTTGCAAAAATAGTGGTCGGAGTAGAAATGGTCTTCAAAACATATTGTGCAGAAGAGAGATTGCCACAAGCGGTGAAAGAAAAATCGGCTTCGTAAGGACTTATCGAAGTAATGTTGCCCAATTCCAAGGCTTTGGGAGTGCGAAACTCTATGGTATCTTCGTAAGATGATATGGTGCAATAGTATTTTGCAGAGGATTTGAGGGCTGTAAATTCGCAAGAGTCGGCAGTTGTCGAAATGGTTTGTTCGATTGTTGTCGTAAGTGGCTCTGCCGAAACTGCAAGATTGTCAAAAGCCACAAAATTTGTGGTGGAAAAGTGTAAGAAAATTTTGTTTTGGTCAAATACGAAGAGACTGTCGAAGTGTGTTTCGCTGTTTGTGGTCATCGGAAGCTGCATCATGGCGATTTGGTTACCCAAGCTGTCGGACACAGTCATCGAAAAAGTGCAACTATATGAAGAAATGGTTTTCAAATCGAAGGATATTCTTACACTGTCTTTGCAAGCTGAAAGGTCGATAAGAGGAGTTGAAAACTCACCATCATAATTGAAATAGCAGGTGTCTCCATTTGGAGAATAGATACGTCTTGCCCTGCAACCGGAATGTGAGGTGTAGGAAGCAGGAAGAGCAAGCATCACTGCGGCATTGCACATCATTGCACCGCTCTGCACATTAGGCATACGAGAAAAGTCTTCCGAAAAGACAAGAGTAGTGTCTGTGCTTTTGGTGATAAGTTTTACTTCTACATTCTCCTCATCGGGATTGTCAAATCGCACAACTGCCCTGTCGCAATCGGATATTTCGACAGCGGTTTGAGAATGCAGAACCGAATGTTGAAAAGTCAGCACCGCAAATATGCACAAAAGAATATACAATCGCCTTTTTCTGCCCATGTTTTTCTTGTGTTAATTTTGTCTTTTTTGCAAAGGTATGCAAATTCTCTGTTTCGGGCAGAAATAAAACGGCATTTTGCGAAAATGAAACGCCGTTTTGTCGGATTAAAACGCCGTTTTGCGAAAATAAATCGGCGTTTTAGAATTTCAATATGGGTGTATGCTCCCAATCTATTGTCTTTATGGCAGTTTCAACATCGATAAAATCAAACTCGGACAAGTATTTGTCTAATTTGCTCGCAGCTCTGCCCAATCCTGCTCTTGCTCGGAAATTTTCGACAAAGGTTTTGGAGTGGTCTTTCGGTTTTTCGACGCACAAATCCAATGGGTGAATATAGGAAACCGAGTAATCGCTCCTTTGCTTTGTCCAATACCTCAACATAAAGTAAGGGAAAAATCTGAAATAGCCTCCTCCCAAAAATCCGAATTTGAGACTTCCGAAGCCTATGTTACTTGGCGGAAGTTCTCTTATGCAGCTTTGGTCAATCGACAAGCGGCAGGGTGTGTCGCTTTCTATGACTTTTGGTCCGTAAGCGTGCTTCAAACTCGCCAAAGAGCAGTCGGTCTTTATGCCGTTAGCTGCAAGAACTGCAAGGTAGCGTCTGTCAGGAAGAGAAAAGTAGGGACAGCGGAACTTATCGGGTCTTTTGCCGGTTACTTTCTCCAAAACGTCCAAAGATTTCTGCAAATCCTTTTCAAATTCTCCCAAAGAAAACTTGTCGGCGTTCAAATGAGCATAGCCGTGTGAGCCTATGTCATATTTTTTTGCAATTTCGGCAATCATATCGGGGTATCTGTCGGCAACTTTGCCCATTATAAAAAACGTAGGCTTCACTTTGTGTTGCTCCAACAAGGAAAACAACTTCTCGCAGGAGCGGAAAAATCCCTCTTGTGATATTTCACGTCTGTTACCCTGCTTATCAGTATAATAATCTGAAGGACACTCAAAATCGACTGTGAATATGTGCATTGCGTTCGGAGAATTTTACGTTTGAGAATACTAATTTACTATGACCTCATCGCCAAAGACGTGTGCCGGATAGCCTGCTCCCGGGTGATTTTCGGGGCATTGCTTTATGCTCTTGGCAAATATTTTGACAAAGCGTGCCTTTCGTTTTGGGAATTTGGCATGATGATTTTGTATCTGTCCGTTTTGGGATATTGTTACATTGGTTGCTTCTATCGGTTCGAGCATATCTTGCTGCAAACCTGTGGAAAATTCTACCGAAAGGGGCAAAAATATCCAGCTTCCGACGTTTTCCAAGAAGTTAATAGATATTTCGCTTATCTCTTGCTCTGTTTGCAAATCGACAATGACGCAATAGTCATAGCCATAAGTCCCTACCCATTTGTCATAGCTCTTTTGACTTCCCACAAGTGCATCGGTCAGTGCATTCTTTGTACTTCCTGTGTATTGGGGATTGAGGTTTTCTATTGTATATGGCTTTCCTGTTGCCTTGTTTGGGAAATATGATGCGGTAAATATGGGCGATACTCTATTGCCTTCACGCTCTGCGTATGCCGTAAGGGTGGTTGGTCGGTCTATTACTATGCTTTGGGTGTAGGGAACAAAGTGTTTGTTTTGGCAGGTGTCGAGAGAATAGAATATATCGGCACCTTTGGCTACGCTTGTAAGGGTTACTTCGGGGCTTTGCAAAGATGTGTTGAACGAAACCTCCGCCCCAATGGTGTAATGTGAGCGAGAATAATTCACATTCATCTTGTCGTATGACTTAAAGAGTGTTTCCAATCTCGCAAGGAAGCAATCGTAGTTTTTGTTCTCTGCTTTGCTCCACGCTATTTCACAAAGGGCTGCAATGCGAGGGAAATCCATGTATTGCAAATCGGTATATGTGGGAATGTATTCGGTCCACGTGTTGGCTTGAACGCCGATTATGTGCTTTGCCTGCTCCTTTGTGAGGTTGCGAGGCACAGGTTCATAAAGATAGACTTTCTTCAAAGGGGTATAACCGCCTATTGCAAGAGGTTCACACTCGGGTTCACCCTGATAATAGTCAAAGTAGAGATAGGCTGCCGGCGACATAATGGCATCAAGTCCCGCCTTGGCTGCTTGTTCGCCTCCGCTCTCACCCTGCCACGACATTATGGTTGCTCCTTCTGCTGCTCCGCCTTCCAAAAGTTCGTCCCATGCTATTATCTTTCGTCCTTTGCTTTCCAAATATGCTTGAAGCGAGTGCATAAACCAGCTTTGCAGCTCTTTTTCATCTTTCAAACCGTGCAGCTTTATTTGCTCTTGGCATTTTGGACAGCTCTTCCAATTGGTTTTTGGGCATTCATCGCCTCCTATGTGTATGTATCGTGAAGGGAAAATCTCAATCAATTCGTCAAATACGCCCTTGAAAAATTCCAAAACGCTGTCTTTGGTGCAGAAAACTTCCTCAAAAACACCCCAAGTGCCTTGAACCTTGTAACCTTCGCCCTTGCAACCAAGATAGGGATAGGCAGCCAATGCGGCAGAAGCATGTCCCGGCAAATCTATCTCGGGAATGATTTCTATGTTTCTTGCCTTTGCATACTCCACAAGCTCTTTTAGTTCTTCCTGAGTGTAGTATCCGCCATGTGGAACGCCGTCATAGTTAGGGTTTCTCTGGTCATTGTCGTTGTAGTGTCCTATGATGGTGCCGCTTCTTACCGATGCGACGGACTGTAACTTAGGATAACGCTTGATTTCGACCCTCCAACCTTGGTCATCTGTCAAATGAAAATGCAGAGTGTTGAGTTTGTGATATGCCATAAGGTCGATATGTCTTTTGACTTGGTCGATGGTAAAAAAATGTCGGGCAGGGTCAAAATGCTTTCCTCTGTATGCAAACCGCGGATAGTCTGTTAGCGAGCAGGAAGGAAGTGTGATTGAAGTTGTTGCAGAGTTGATTTTCTCGTCTTGCCAAAATGTAAGATGTCCGGGGAGCAGTTGTCCCTCCGAAAGCTGGCAAATTGATTGCAAAGCATAGAAAAATCCTGCGTTTTCGTTGGCTTGAACAACTATCTTGTCTTTATTGATGTCTAATTGGTAGCCTTCGTCTTTCAAAGTCTTGTCCGATACTCTCACAAAGATGATTGCATTTTTCAAGTCTTTGTTTTTGAGTTTCTTTTTGTCGATTGTGCGGAGCTTTGTGCCAAAAGCAGAGCTGAAACTCTCTTGCAAAAACTTTGCGACCTCCATTTCTTCGCCCTTTGTGTCGATGTACAAAACGGTCTTTTGATTTAGAGAAAATCCTTCCTCATTTAACTCTGTCACACTTGCAGGAGCGGGAATTATGTTCACTTTTTGCGAATATGAAAAAGCACAAACGCTCGCTGCAAACAGAAAAACAACAATTTTTTTCAACATATTCTAATCTTTTTTCGAGTTGGCAAAGATATGAAAAAGCAATGAAACTTAGCCGATAAGCCTGCCGTTATGAGCAAAAAAGCTTTCAAAGCAGCCAAAGGGTCAAACATTTTTTCGCCTTTTTGTATTGCGGAATTGTTTTTTTGTTGTACTTTTGCACTCGGGTAAGTCTTGTACGACCAGCTCCCTCTGAATCTCCCCAGGGCGGGAACGCAGCAAGGTAAGGAGGTTGTAGCGGTGCGATATAAGTAGCTTACCCTTTTTTCATGTCTTGTTGCGAAATTTTGTTTCCTTACTTTATTCCCATTTTATTTAGTGCTGCCTGATACTTATTTGCATTTGCATAGTGTTGGTCGGGAGTCGATGCAAAGTTGTGGTATCCCGAAAAGTCTTCTTTGGCACAGAAAAAGATGTAGTCGTGCTTTTGGTAGTTCAAAACCGAAAGCAGAGAGCTTTGCTCGGGAAGACAAATCGCACTTGGCGGCAACCCTTTATACATATATGTGTTGTAAGGAGAATCGGTCTGCAAATGCTTGTACATTATTCTCTTTATGGTAAAGTCGCCTACCGCATATCGTACTGTAGGGTCGGCTTGCAGAAGCATATCGCGGTGCAAACGATTGATATATACCCCTGCGATTGTGGGCTTTTCATCATTTTTGTTGGTTTCTTCTTCGACAATAGATGCCAAAACGACTATTTCATGGCGGTTTAAGCCTGTTTTTTCGACTGAGGCGGCTCTTGCTTTCCACCAATGGTCGCTTTCGGTTTTTAGTCGCCGAAGGAGCTTGTCCGAAGTGGTATTCCAATAGACTTGATAGGTATTGGGAATTACGTTTTCAAACAAATCGTATTCCAAATTCTCTATCGAAAGCAACAAGTCTTCTTTGCTTATCATCAACTGTGAGGATACTTTTTCGGCAAAGTCATCATACGTTCTCACCTTGCCGATAACAAGTTTTACGGGGGTCTGCAAACCTCTTGAAAGCATCTTTGCCAATTCTGCCTGCTTGATTTTTGGTGCTATTTCATAATATCCGCTTCGCATCTTGCCGCTTTCGCAAAATACCTTGACAAAAAGAGAGTATGCAAATCCGCTGTCAATCACACCTTTGTCTCTCAACATTTTCTCGACCTGCTCTGTTGAGGTATTGGGATAAAGACAGAGTTTGACGGTTTGAGTGTTCTCTGTTTTTGAAGACACTATCCAAAGTACAAAAAGCCCGAACACAAGGCATACAACGCCGGTAACAATCAGTGTAACAGCAAGGATTTTCTTATTTTTCATCTTTTGTTCTGTTTATTTTTTGATATACTTCCACATCTTTGAATTTCCCGTTCTCGCACAACCAATCTTTCAAAACGCTTGTGGGTTCAAATCCCGAAGAAATCAACATTTTTTTGCTCGAAAGGTTGTCTGAGGGTACGAAACTATAAAGACAATGTAGCGAATAGACCTTTGTAACATATTCCCAGAGCATTTCCACAACCGGTTTGGCATATCCCCTGCCCCTATGTTCGGAAGAGAAAAGTATTCCCATTGCAGCCCTGAAATCTTTGGGCGAAAAGTCGTACAAATCGACGCAACCGATAGTCTTTGTCTCGCCTTTGTCAATCAAATCGACCATCAACCTCATCTGTCCTGCTGCATAAAAGGTGTCGTTTTGGGCTTGCAAAACATATTGTTCCAATGCAAAATGAGAAAAAGGACGCTGTGTCTGTCCCACCGACCACACCGACATATCGTTTTCCCACTCATAAAATAAATCTGCATCGTCCAACTCGACGGCTCTGAATTTGAACTCCATCGTCTTTTTTGTTTGCAAAGGTAAGACAAAATAAGCAAATGAACTTTTGAGAATTTACCACAAGCGAAAGAGAGTTTGAAACACCCTTGTAACAGATTGATTTTCAAAGCTAAGCCTTTCGCTAAAATAAAACGGCGTTTTGTGATGATTAAAACGCCGTTTTAACTTGAACAAAACGCCGTTTTATTTTTGCAAAACAGCGTTTTATTTTTGTGGCATCTTTGAACATATTTTCAGGCTTTTGTTTTGCCCGAACCAAATTATTGTACTATCTTTGCAAACTCGTTTTTGGAATTAGTGTAATTATTAAAAAATAAACAAAATAGCAATGATTAAGAAGTTGGACGAGCTTATAGATGCAGTTAAGCTCAAAGGCAAAAAAAGATTGGTTGCTGCGTTTGCAAACGATTCTCACACAATCGGAGCAGCTTCAATGGCAATGGATTTGGGTGTGGTAGATGCAACCTTGGTTGGAGACATCGACACAATCAAGTCTGTTTGCGAAAAAGAAGGTATTGATGTAAATAAGTTCAATCTTGTTCAGGAAGCAAACGAACAAGCAGCTGCAAACAAGGCTGTTGAGCTTATCAATGCAGGAGAGGGAGACATTTTGATGAAAGGTCTTTGCTCGACAGACAAGTACATGAGAGCTATACTAAACAAGGAAAAGGGTTTGATGCCCGGAGGAAAGCCTGTTTTGTCTCACGTTACTGTTTTTGAAATACCTACTTACCACAAATTGTTGATTACTTCTGATGTTGCAGTTATTCCTGCACCTGATTTCAAACAAAAGACTGCTATATGCAACTACGTTATCACAACAGCCAAGACCCTCGGCATCGAAACGCCTAAGGTTGCCATGATTGCACCTACCGAACAAATGAGCGTAGGTATTCCTTCATGTGTAGATGCTGCCCTTATTGCTGCAATGAACAACCGCGGCCAAATCAAGGGAGCAATAGTTGACGGACCGTTGGCATTGGACGTTGCAATAGACAAGGAAAGTGCAACAATAAAGAAACTAAAAGGTGAAGTGGCAGGCGATGCAGACTGCTTAGTATGGCCAAACATCGAATCCGGAAACGTATTCTACAAGTCTTGCACTAAGTTCGCTAAGGCTGAATTGGCTGCAATGGTTGTCGGAGCAAAGGTTCCTTGTGTTCTTTCTTCAAGAGGCGACAGCACAAAGACAAAAATGTATTCAATAGCACTTGCTGCATTATCTTGCAAGTAATAGTTAATAATTTTTTCATAGTTCTCCCACAGACAGCTTCGGCTTCTGTGGGCTTTTTTGAACAAATAAGCATAAGAAAATGGAAAAATGGTCAGATGAACTCCCGTTTGTGGCAATCACAATCTGCGACAAGGAAGGGAAAATCATTGATATGAACCGCCGAAGCATTGCCACATACGAAAAAGACGGTGGCAAGGCTCTTATTGGCAAACAACTAATGGACTGCCACCCCGAAAGAGCAAAAAAAATCATTGCTCAACTAATGAGCGAGGGCAAGACAAATGCCTACACCATAGAAAAAGAAGGATTGAGAAAGCTGATTTATCAATCGCCATGGTACGAAAACGGAGAGTTTGCAGGATTGGTGGAAATGTCTGTTGTTCTGCCCGAAACAATGCCTCACTACGTTCGCACTCCAAAAAAAGATTAGCAACATATATTGTCACAAAAGACTAAAAAGAGAAAATTGGCGTTTAACAAATAAAAGACACACAATGAAAAATACAAAGAAAGCATTCGTAATCATGTTGGTTTTGGCGGCAGCAGGCATCGTTTTGTCATCTTGTTCTCACAGAACCTGCGACGCATACTCCTCTGCACATCGTTACAGCAGAGAAATTTTGCGATAAAACCAACGAGCATAAAAACACAAATACAGAAGGTATGCAGATAATTTGACATACTTTTTGTATTTGTTTGTAACTGCACCCTCTGTTTGCAAAATTGCAAGGTGATAATCAACAGAAATTTGCACAAATGAACATTATATTGTAATTTTGCGAACAGAAAGTAGAAAGAAAACGGCTCACCACAATGTTCTATTTGCAACAAAAACAATTGGTTTGTCGTTTTTGAATGTATAAATTGAATAAGTATATGGATTTACTACAAGCGGTGTTGGACTACTTTGACAACACTCCGAAAGAACAAATCAATAAAGATTGGGAAGAAATCGAAAGACAACATAGTTCCGATATTACAGCCAACGAATTTGAGGCTTATATGAACGGATTAAACGAGGGAGTTTATAATTTGTTCGGCTCAATTAAGAGCTGTGATGTTACATCTGAGTATAACGAGAATTATGATAACAGCTGCAGTTCTATTGCTGACGCAGCTTGATAATTTGGTAATATGGACAGAGCATTGTTTAGTTTTGATGGCTTTCAGGTTAGACGGGCAGTGATAAATTTTGAAAATCTGCCGATAAACCCCGACATTGATATTACGTTTTCTGCAAGCGGTAAGTTCAATAGTGTGAGTAATGTCTTTGAAGTTCGTTTCGGTTTTTCTTCAAGATTGACCATAGACAAAGAAAGGGAAATTATTTCTGTCGATAGCATCGCAAGGTTCACCTTTTCTACACCTATGCAATTAGAAAATATTCCGGACTATTTCTACTCAAATTCTATAGCTATATTGTTTCCATACATGAGAGCGTTCATTAGCACAATTTCACTACAAGCTAATGTATCACCTCTTATCTTGCCAACTCTTAATATGACCAAGTTGGGAGAAACATTAAAAGAAAATTCCTTTCAGGAATAACAATGGATTATAGGTCTCTTTATCAAGCTGTCGAGAAATCAGAAACCCTGCCGATTGAACCATGTTTTTGTAGTCAAAATGCGTGGTTATCCCAAGGTTATTACTTTTGGGATACAGATATAGAGAACGCTCATTGGTGGGGCAGGGTTCACTACCAAAATAATTACATGATAGGAGAAACAGCTTGCGACAAAAATTCTAAATATCTATACGATTTAGTCGGAGATTTGGACAAAAGGAAAGAATTTTTCAAAATAAAAGATATTCTAAACGAAAAAAGAGGCAAAGAGGTTCTTGTTGAAGATGTTATTCTCTTTCTACGTCGCTTACCCGAATTTATATACAAAGCGATAAGAGCATGTCCATACAATTCTAAAAGAACAAGTGGAGAGGTTACAATACGATTTTCTGCCAACCACAAGGCTTTTATGCCAATCTCCGAACCATATCAAGTGTGTGTTTTCGATCTTTCCTTTTTGGAAAAGCCATTTGAAATAATCTATCCTCAAAGAAAGACCGAATAATCATTCTTTCTACCCGCTCACAACAAACGATGACGAGAGCAAAAAAAGCTCCGCATCATCATTTGTCCAAACAAATCTATCGCAGTTGGAGTTCTATCACTCTTTCGGGAGATGTGGTATCGCTCTTTTGCGGAAGAGTAAGATGAACACCGTGAGAGCAGCGGTCATATTTGACTTTTTCTCCGCTTGCAAAGTCCTTTGCCGATTTTACTTTGGCATCTATCGGCAAGAAAAGTTCTCTCAAACTATCGTCCCACACATGCACAAAAAGTCTGTCGCCCTTTCGGGTTGTCGCTCCCCAAGATTGAACCGGCACATCGCCCGCCGTGGTTGCATAAATCGTCTCTCCATACTTTGCCAACCATGTTCCGACTTGCTCCAAACGCTGCAAGGCAACCTCGGGAAGGCGTCCGTCGGCTTGAGGTCCTATGTTCAAAAGAAGGTTTGCCCCTTTGCCTGCCGCACCAACAAGTAAACGTACAATCTCGTCAAGAGACTTGTAGTTTTGGTCGGTAATCCTATAACCCCAAATGCCGTTCATTGTCTCACAAGTCTCCAACGGCAGAACGCTTATGTCCATATTGCCGGAGTATCCGCCTTTGTTTTCTCCCGGAAGGTCTCTTTCAAACACTTGAATATCCTCTCCGTTCGATACATTGAGGTGATGGTTGTTTGCAACAAGGCAGCTTGGTTGTAAAGAGTGAATATGGTCATAGATAGGACGCATCTGCCAATCAAACACCGTTGCATCAGTATCGTGATCCCACACTCCGTCAAACCATATTGCCCCTATTTCTCCATAGTTTGTGAGCAATTCGGTGAGCTGATCGGTCATAAACTTGCAGTATGAGTTCCAATCGGCTTTGGATTTGTCCTTTCCTGTGGTCTGACCGGTGCGACCCATCGGGTAATCGTCCCTACCCCAATCTACCAAAGAATAATATAGATGTAACCTTATGCCTTGGCGATGACATTCGTCGGCAAGTTCTTTCAATACATCTTTGCCCCAAGGTGTTGCCTCAACAATGTTATATGGTGAATGTTTGGTTGCAAACATCGAAAAGCCGTCATGATGTCGAGTTGTAAAGCATATATACTTTGCTCCTGCCTTCTTGAAAGCCGACACCCACTCTTTGGCGTCGAAACCCGCAGGATAAAATCCGCCTGCCGCCTTGGCATATTCTTCATGCAACACTCCCTGACGATTGAGATACCACTCTCCTTGAGCAAACATACTGTAAATGCCCCAATGCAGGAAAATTCCGAAACCTGCATCGGCAAACTCCTGCCTTGATGCTATATTCTCCTTTGTGGGAACGTACTCAATCGAAGAATCGCTCACTATTTGAGCCTCGGCAGCAGGGCAAAACGCAATCAAAGCTGCCACCACAGCAAAAAATTTGTTCAAACCAATTCTCATATTTCTTAATTTTTTCGAGGTGCAAAGCTACAAATAATCGTCGAGACTGCAAATAAAATCACCTTTTTCGGGTATTTGCCCATAAGAGAAAAAAAGTCTAATTTTGCAAACCGAAAAAACATAACTATCTTTAAAAGACAATGAAACAAAGAAATTACATTTTAGTATTGGCTGCATTGCTTTTGAACATTATGACACTCAAAGCAAATGCACAAAGCGAAGACAGAGTTTGCATAGAAGGTCATGTATTTGACAAAACAACAAAAGAGGCCATAGCATACGCCTCTGTTGCCTTAGAGGGAACAAAAATTGGAACAACAACAGACGAAGAAGGAAACTTCATTTTCCGAAGAATAGCACCGGGACGTTACACTATCGTTGTAAGTTGCATCGGATACAAGAAAGAACACCACATTGTCGAGGTTAGAAAAGGAAGTGTTGCCCATGCTCACTTAGAACTTGTTCCCGAAGCCACAAGGCTTGACGAAATTGTGGTGTCGGCAAATCGTAACGAAACCAACCGCAAAGAAGCTCCCGTGGTTGTAAATGTGTTGAGCGAGAAACAATTTGAGCAAAACAACGCACAAGACTTGGTTCAGAGCTTGGGATTTCAAAGCGGAGTGAGAGTTGAGTATAATTGTCAGAACTGTGGTTTCCCACAAGTTAGAATAAATGGTTTGGAAGGACCTTATACGCAGTTGCTCATCGACTCCAAGCCAATTATGAGTGCTTTGAGCGGTGTTTATGGTTTGGAACAAATCCCTGTCAATATGGTTGAACGAATTGAAGTGGTAAAAGGCGGAGGCTCTGCCCTCTTCGGAGCAAATGCAATTGCCGGCACGGTAAACATAATAACCAAAGAGCCTCTTTCACCTTCCCTTTCGGTCGGAACAGACGTTCAGGCAATAGGAGGCACAACTTACAGCCAAAACTTCAATGCCAATGGTGCAATACTCAGCAAGGACCGCCACTTTGGAGCTTCGTTCTATCAAACATTCAGAAAACGTAATCCATACGACAGAGATAACGACGGATTTTCGGAAATAGGAATGCTGACCAACAACTCCTTTGGAACAAAACTATTTTACAACATCAATTCAAAAAATAAAATCAAAATAGAGTACCATACAACCAACGAAAAACGAAGAGGAGGAAACAACTTTGACATGCAACCTCACTATGCAGATATTTGCGAGGCTACCGAACACCTTATCAACGCCCTCTCGCTCAACTATGACTTTGTGTCCTCAGACGGAAAGCACCGCTTGAATGTCTATTCTTCTGCCCAGAGCATCGACCGCAACTCATACTACGGCTCACATCAAGACCCCAATGGATACGGAATAACAAACGATTTGACCTTTCTTGCAGGAGCAATGGCAAACCATCATTTGGACAAATTCTTGTTCTCAAAAGCCTCAATAACCTACGGAGCAGAATATTCCACCAATCGTCTTGACGACCAACTCAAGGCATACAACATAAGGACACAACAAAACGTCAGCACCATAGGAATGTATGTTCAAAGTGAGTGGACAAGCCGATACCTCAACCTACTTATCGGAGCAAGAATGGACAAGCACAACTTGCTTTCCTCTCCCGTCTTGGTTCCGCGACTAAGTCTGTTATACAAATATAACGACAGTTGGCAAGTCCGTGCAAGCTATTCGAGCGGATACCGCGCCCCTCAGGCATACGATGAAGACTTTCACATAACACAAGTCGGAGGAATGAGCTTGAGAACCAAACTTGCCGACAATTTGAATGCAGAATACTCAAATAGCTTTTCACTTTCGTCAGACTATTATGCATTCTTAGGTGAAAATTGGCAGGCGAACCTGTTGATTGAGGGTTTCTATACCATTTTGAACGACGTATTTGCAACAAGGATTATAGAGCAAGACACAATCAACAACATCATTTACCAAGAAAGATACAACGCTTCGGGAGCCGATGTGGCAGGAGTGAGCCTTAGTGCCAAATTGGCATACAAAGACCTTGTTACCTTTTCGCTTGGTTACACCTTGCAAACAAGCAAATACAAACAAACAGAGTACTGGTCGGACGATGAGAGTGTGGAAGGTACCGATTATCTGCTCAGAAGTCCCGAAGATTACGGATTTTTCTCGATGGATATAAGTGCAATCCGCAATACAAACATAACCCTTGGCGGAACATACACCGGAAAAATGAAAGTGGCACACTATGCAGGCTACATAGAACAAGACCGTCTTGAAACAACACCACGATTTTTTGACCTCAATGCAGCAATAAGCTACGACATAAAAGCCGGCAAAGGACTCATACTACAATTAAAGTGCGGAGTAAACAACATTTTGGATAGTTTCCAAAACGACTTTGACCAAGGAGCCGACCGAGATGCAGGCTATATATACGGACCAACCCAACCACGCACCTTCTACATTGGAGCAAAACTCAAATTAAAATAAAGCTCAAAGCAAACACTCATAGTTTACACTCAAAAGCGAAGTATTTAACAAAATACTTCGCTTTCTTCATTTTGCAGCCTTGCCGGCAAAATAACACTCGACCACAACACTACTTGTTGATATAATCGAGGATTTGTTCTGCATGAATTTTGGTCTTGATTTCTTTCGGAGTGAAAACCTTTTCGATAATTCCCTGCTCATCGACCAAATAAGTTGTTCGCAAAGTGCCAATAGTGCGACGTCCGCACGCCACTTTCTCACCCCAACAGCCAAGAGCCTGCAAAAGAGAAGTGTCGGTGTCGGCAATGAGAGGAAATTCCAAGCCATTGGCGTCGGCAAACTTCTTTTGAAGAGCCTGTTTGTCCTTGCTTACGCCTATGATATCGTAACCTGCTGCCGCCAATTCTCCTTTGTGAGCTTGAAGAGAGCAAGCCTCAGCCGTACAACCGCTTGTGTTTGCCTTAGGATAAGAATAAAGTACAATTTTGCGACCGCGATAGTCGCTGCTTTTAATCTCGCGTCCGTCTTGGTCAATGCCAAGAACCTCCGGAATTTTATCTCCAACCGTCATAGTGTCTCAATTATGTGTTTAGTATTACTTCTTACTTCAAATTGTCAGCATTTTATCTGCAATTTGCACTGCGAAATTAACAAAAACTTCACAAATGCAAAACAACAACAAAACTTTTCTGCCATTGTTCAATCAAACCCAACTAAATCAATCGAAAAACAATCTCTAATTCTTCAAGCAACCTATCGGAACAACATACACTCCGTCCGTTCGTCTGTATGCAAAATCACCCACACCTGTAAGCACCATACAAAAAGAGGGAGCTTTCATTCGAGAAGTATCAATGATGTTTGCAAGCGATGTAAGAGTTTTTGCTCCTTGTTCAATCAACTTTTCTCCCCCGAGTTTAATCTCAATAAGACCATACGAACCATTGCGAAGATGCACAACAGCATCACACTCCAAACCATTCTTGTCTCTATAATGATATACTCCTCCGTCCAAGGCATCGGCATAAACTCTGAGGTCTCGAATACACATAGTCTCAAAAAACAAACCGAAAGTATTCAAATCACCAATCAGATCATTAGGTCCGAGACCAAGAGCAGCCACACCAACTGAGGGATCTACAAAATACCTTGTATCAGATGTACGTACAGATGTTTTGCTCCTCAGATTAGGATTCCATGCAGGCATATCCTCAATGACAAATATCTTTCTCAATGCCGTAAGATATGTATCTATTGTTACATCACTCACATCTTCTGTTTCATTTGTTGAAATATCGGCAACGATTGTTGCAATGCTCGCTTGCGAACCTTGGTGTCTGGCATAAGAACGCATAATCCTCTTGGCTCTTTCCGAATCTCGCTTAACTCCATCAACTCTCGAAATATCACTATTGACGATAGCCTTATAATATTCCGTTGCCTGCAACAAGGCAGCCTTTTCTGATTTCTTTTGCAGAGATTTTGGCCACCCTCCCCTGCAGACGGCGAATGCAAGCATCGATAAAGTCATTTTATTTGTAGCACCAATATTGTCGGGATTAGAAAACAAATCTGACAGACTAACCTCACCTGTCGATTCTTCAGACTCCCACAAACTCATCGGACGCATGGTAAGCCAAGCATATCTTCCTGTACCTGTATGATGAATATCCTTGGTATCGGGAGGCACTGCAGAACCGGTCAGCATAAACTGCCCATCTTCTTGTCTGTGATCCACCTCAAACCTGATTGCGTCCCAAAATTGAGGTACTTCCTGCCATTCATCTATCAAACGAGGCGTTTCCCCTTTCAACAAGTACCTGATGTTTGTTTGTGCCATTTGTTTATATTGCTGTTGTTTTTCAGGGTCGCTCATATAAATAACACTTTTGGCTTGTTGCTCCGCCGTAGTTGTTTTGCCGCAAGCCTTTGGACCTTCAATCAAAACAGCCCCCATAGCCTCCAACTTTTCTCTCAATAATTGGTCCGCAATTCGACTCTTATAACTCATATTTTTTGATTTTGTGCAAAGATACTACATTTCTCTGAATTTCAAGTGATTTTTGTAAAACGTTTGGAAATTTGGCGGACTTTCGTTTGGAAATTTGGCGGACTTTCGTTTGGAAATTTGGCAAATTACCGGATAAAAAACTTCTCTTTACTCTCGGGCTGAAAGTCCAAAAGCGATTAGCTCGGGGCGACGCTGACGCTCTGCTCCGAGTTAATGTGTCAAATAATTTTCGCTCTGCAAGGCAAAAGCGTTCTGTTCTTTATGTTTTTTACGCTTTTGCCCCTGCAGGGCGAAACGTTGGTCGATTGATTTACCCCTACGTTTCGCTTCGGTCGTAGGGCTGTCGGCTCCGCTCGACAGCCCCTCTCCCTTCGCTTTCTCCCTTTCTGAGCTTAAAACGTTGGCGGATTACCTTGTGGTAAACTCAGAGGGCGAGGCGGAGACCGAGGTCGTAGCAGCGGTAGCCGGGAGCGATGCCGCTACGATTGGATACGCGCACGTTCCTACCGTAGCTGAACCAGCTGCCACCACGAAGAACTCTGTCCCAACCCTTCGATGGTCCGGTTGGATTGGTCTGAGGACTGTTTCTATAATAGTTCTCATTATACCTATCGTTGCACCACTCATATACGTTGCCACTCATGTCATACAAGCCAAGTTCGTTGGCTTTCTTGGTCTTGACAAGGTGGGTCTTGCAGTTGTTGTTCTCGATAATACTCTCATCATCATCGTTCCATTTCCCTGAAAGATATTTATCTCCACTATTCCGACAATACCACGCTACTTCGTCGGCATTGTTGCTGCCACTGTACTTATATACATAGTCTTTGCTATACTTGCCTCCTCTTGCTGCATACTCCCACTCGGCTTCGGTCGGAAGTCGAAAGTTCTTGCCCGTCAGTCGGTTCAACTCCTTGATAAACTCTTGACAATCGTCCCAACTTACTCTCTCCACAGGTAGTTGATTGTCGCCTTTGAAGCAAGAAGGGTTGCTGCCCATTACTGCCTCCCACAGCTCTTGCGTTACTTCCGTCTCCCCTATATAGTAGTCCGAAAGGGTAACGCTGTGAACAGGTTTCTCATGATTGTATGCATCGCTGCCTTGCTCCGAGGTCGCTCCCATGCTGAACGTGCCACCCTCAACCTTTATCATCTTAAACTCTACGCCTTTGACAGTAAAAGTTTGCTTGCTTGGCTCTGTATTCCCTTGCAGTGACCTGCCGCATATTGGGCAGAAGTTGGCTCTCATCGGCAGGATTGACTTGCCATAGTCCGCACAATCTTCCCACGGACACGCTTTTAATAATTCCTTGCCTGTGTTTTCACAAAATTTGGCACTATCACTATGCTCCTTACCACAATGTGGACATTTCATATTCTTTTTTGTTTTTAGTGTTTTAATGTTTTATTGATAACGTATAATCTCGAAATTATCTATATTTCATATAAAAGAGTCTAAGCAATAACGCTTTAATATGTCTGATAAAATTCAATAAATCGTACTTCTATTATGCTATCTGCTTGTCTTCTTTCTGTTTATACTGTTTATAGTTTCGTTAATCTATTGCAAAGATATAAAATTTTGCTTTAATCGTGCAATCCCCAAGGATTTTGATACATCTGTGCATTGGCATTTTCGGATTGTCAGTAGAGAATGGGTGTAGTTTATAGTAAAGTTACGATTTTGCCCCTTCGGGGGCGAAACGTCGGTCGGTAGTCGGGTGATGCTTTTGCACGAATAGTTAAATAATCGTTCTATTCTTTATTTTTGAAATAAAGTAGAAAGGTGTGTTAATCGAGTGGTTCGGGTGATTTTCTCACCTGTTTTGAGAGCAAAATGAAGACTTTTCGGACCAAGGTTTACTCTTGCTGCAACAACATAAGGGTTTTTGCTCACTAACATGAAGTCTTTTTGAAAAAAGACGAAGGATTAGCACTCAAAAGACGAAGGATTAGTGAGCTTAAGTCTTCGTCTTTTTTCAAAAAGATGCAGTCTTATTTTACCCATATCAAGACTTAGTTTACTTAAATCAGCACTTATTTTGCAAACATCTGAAACACAATAAATTGCTAAACGCTCAAATACTCGCAAAAATCGACCCCGACCTCGACCGACCCCGAAAAATCGCAAGCATTCGGGCTTAAAAATCGCCAAATGTTAAATACTCACCTGACAAACTCTCTATACTATCATAATCATCGTTAAAAATAAACAGACTTTACATAAATCCACACTTACAAACAACATATTTTGCAGCCATAGAAACAAAAAGTGCGAGTTTTGCACAAGCAACTGCTCCTGCAAGCCGAAAAGCTGTGCAAAAACATCGGGCTTTCGCTTGGAAAAGTGTAGCAAAGTGGCGATTATTCCCTTGGAAAAATGTAACGAAATAGGTGTTATTCGGTAGAAAAAGTGTAACTTTGCGTTTGAAAAAGATAAATTTGGTGCTATGCTTAGGAGGAAAATCGAGACAGTCCTTGCCGAATGGAAACGCTCCAAAGAGAGAAAGCCTCTTGTGATAAAAGGTGTGCGTCAGTCGGCAAGGGGTTCGATGTGGATACTTATCTGGGTGTTGTCGCCAAAGGCTGCTTCGAGTTTATTCTCTACTTCGGTGGCTATGTCGTGTGCTTGCACTATGGTGTTGGTTCGCTCTACAAGGATATGACATTCGATTATCTTACTTTGTCCGTTGCATCGGGTTTTGAGTTTGTGCATGCCTTTCACTCCTTGGGTTGAGGTGATGATGTCTTTGATTTGTTGTTCGGTTTGCTCTCCCAAGGATTTCTCCATGAGTTCGTCAAACGGAGGCTTGAACATCTTTACTGCCACAACCAATATCATTAGTCCTATGACTACTGCGGCTATGGGGTCGAGTATCGTCCATTTGTCGCCAAGAACGATTGCTCCTCCTATGCCTATGAGCGAACCTATGGAAGAAAAAGCATCAGAGCGGTGATGCCATGCGTTGGCTTTGCAGGCTGCCGAATTGGTTTTCTTGCCCACATAGAGCGTGTATTGATAGAGAAATTCTTTTGAGAGAATGGAGACTGAAGCTGCAATAAGTGCTATGTAGCCGGGCTTTGGCAATATATTGCCGTTTGCTACAAATATGATTTTTTCGACAGATGTGGCTATCAGTTTGGCTGCCACCACTACCAAGATAAGGCTTACTATGAGTGTGGCAAGGGTTTCAAACTTGCCATGTCCGTATTTGTGTCCGTCATCTCTGCTCTTTGAGGACATGGGTACAAAAATAAGCACTACTATGTCGCTTACAAGGTCGCTGAGTGAGTGTATGCCGTCTGCTACCATTGCTCCGCTTCGTCCCACAATGCCTGCAACCATTTTCAGTGCCGCAAGCACCATATTGATAACACTTCCCAGCAGTGTTACTCGTGTGATTTGTCTTTCTCTTTCTTTCATAGCTCAAAAAAAATCGGAGAACCTACGTACGGTTTTGAGGGTTCTCCGATTGGATTGGATTGTTTGATTTAATCAACTAACTATTTTATCAAGAATGTATATTCATCATAATGTTTCAATGCCATGCCTGTTCCTCTTGCCACTGCCCTGAGAGGATCTTCGGCAACGTGTACAGGTAGCTTTGTTTTGGCTTGAAGTCTTACGTCCAAACCTTTGAGAAGCGCTCCTCCTCCTGCAAGATATATTCCTGTATGGTAAATATCTGATGCAAGCTCGGGAGGTGTCATTGCCAAGGCTTCAAGAACGGCACTCTCGACTTTGGCTATCGATTTGTCGAGTGCGTGTGCTATTTCTTTGTAATTAACATATAGTTCTTTCGGTATTCCTGTCAAGACATCACGACCTTGAACGGCAAAGTCCTCAGGCGGATTTGCCAACTCCGGTATGGCTGCTCCGACTGCTATCTTTATTCTTTCTGCCATTCTTTCGCCAATGTGTATGTTATGTTGCTTACGCATATAGTCTATAATGTCTTGGTTGAACTCGTCGCCTGCAATTCGTATGGATTTGTTGCAGACTATTCCTCCCAAAGCTATGACTGCGATTTCGCTTGTACCTCCTCCTATGTCTATAATCATGTTACCCACCGGTTGGAGTACGTCTATGCCTATTCCTATTGCCGCTGCCATTGGCTCATGTATCAATCTTACGTCTTTTGCTCCTGCTTGCTCGGCTGCATCTCTGACGGCTCTTTCTTCTACATTGGTTATTCCGCTCGGAATACATATAACCATTTTTAATGAAGGCGGTATGATTGTCTTTTTGATGTTAATCATGCGTATCAACTCTCTAATCATATCATTCGCCTTGTCAAAGTCGGCAATAACTCCGTCTCTGAGCGGACGGATTGTTTTTATTCCTTCGTGGGTTTTGCCGTCCATTTGCATGGCTTTCTTTCCCACTGCGATAATCTTGTTTGTTGCTCTATCAACCGCCACAATAGATGGTTCATCTACAACTACTTTGTCATTACAAATGACGATTGAGTTGGCTGTTCCCAAATCTATTGCAACCTCTCTGGTTAAAAACGAAAATAAACCCATTTTTTCTCTGTTGTTTTTCTGCTTTTACGTCTGTTTCTTATTTGAGTTTCATTTTTTGAGATAAATTTCTGTTTGTTAGTGTTTGAAATGGCGATTACCCGTAACTGCCATTGCTATTTTGTGCTGCTCGCAATAGTCTTGGGTAAGGTTGTCTCTGACACTTCCTCCGGGTTGAATGACTGCTGTAATGCCTGCATTGTGGGCAATCTCTACACAATCGGGGAATGGGAAGAAGGCATCGGATGCCATTACTGCTCCGCAAAGGTCAAATCCAAATTGATGTGCTTTTTCTATCGCTTGCTTCAATGCATCTACACGGCTTGTCTGACCTGTGCCACTTGCACATAGTTGTAGTCCTTTTGCCAATACTATGGCGTTCGATTTGGTGTGCTTTACTATTTTGTTGGCAAATTCCAAGTCTGCTTTCTGCTCTTGGGTAAGAGGAGTTGAGGTTACGCTCACAAGGTCGGAGGCTTTCTCGACAATGGTATCGGTATCTTGAACCAAAACTCCGTTGAGTGCGGAACGGAATTGTGTTTTCGGCATGGTGCATTGCTTGCGACGAAGAAGTATGCGGTTCTTTTTGCATTTCAATATTTCCAATGCCTGCTCGCTGTATTCTGGTGCAATACAGATTTCCATGAAAAGACTGTTCATTTCTTGTGCAGTTGCTTCATCTATTGGTCTGTTGCAAACCAAAACACCTCCGAATGCCGACACAGGGTCGCACGCCAAGGCTGCCGTGTAGGCTTCTTTGAGTGTCGGACGGCTCGCCAAACCGCAAGCGTTGTTGTGTTTGATGATTGCAAATGTTGTTTGGTCAAAGTCGTCAATCAATCGGCAAGCTGCATCTATGTCTCCAATGTTGTTGTACGATATTTCTTTGCCGTGAAGTTGCTCTACAAAGTTGTCCAAATTGCCAAAGAATGCTCCCTTTTGGTGTGGGTTTTCTCCATAACGAAGACTCTTTGAGCTGTGGCAGCTTTGTTTGAATACGGGCATTGCTGTCTCTTGGTTGAAGTATTCAAAGATTGCTGTGTCATAGTCAGAACTTTGTGCAAAGGCGTATGTTGCAAAACGGAAACGGTCTTCCATAGTTGTAGAACATTGTTGCTTTGAGAGCAATTCAACCAATTCTCCATAGTGTTCGACAGATGGTACAATCAATACATCTTTGTAGTTCTTTGCAGCTGCCCTTATGAGTGATATTCCGCCTATGTCAATCTTTTCGATAATGTCTTGACGACTTGCTCCGCTCTCTACCGTCTTTTTGAACGGATAAAGATCGACTATCACAAGGTCTATCTCCGGAATTTCATATTGTTTGATTTGTTCAATATCTGAATCGTTGTCTCTGCGACAAAGTATTCCGCCAAAAACTTTCGGGTGCAGTGTTTTCACTCTTCCTCCAAGAATAGAAGGATAGCCGGTAAGTCCCTCCACTGTCTTTGCTTTTATGCCCAAATTGCAAATATAATCGTATGTTCCTCCGGTCGAATAAATCTCTACGCCGTTTGCATCAAGCAATTTTACTATCTCGTCCAAGCCGTCTTTATAAAAGACCGAAACCAATGCACTCTTTATTTTTTTCATCTCTACGATACCGTTTTTTATGTTGTTAATCCTATTATCTTTTTTGTGTTTATTTGCTGTTTGTTTTGGGAGGTTTTGTCTCTTATCCTCCAAATTCTATGCCCAAGCCTTTGGCTGTCTGCACAAGGAAGCTGTCGGGCGAAACCAAATGAGGTTCTTTCAGTGCTTCTTCTAAGGTAACGGCAATGATGTCGGGGTGTTTGTAGGCAACCATTTTGCCAAATTCTCCGCTTTTTGCAAGTTCGAAGGCTTTCACTCCAAACTCTGAAGCAAGCACTCTGTCGTATGCAATCGGTGTTCCGCCTCGTTGCAGGTGTCCGAGAACCGAAACTCTTATGTCGTGTTCCACTCCTGCTTGTTGCAACTCCAATTTGAGGGTTTGTCCTATGCCTCCGAGTTTAAAATTGCTATATCCGGGTTCGTCTGCTTTCAAACCGACCTTTTCTCCCCGTGCATTGCGGCTTCCTTCTGCCACAACAATGATGCAAAAGCCCCTGCCCTTTTTGTAGCGACTTTCAATCTTCTCTTTGATTTTGTTTATGTCGTATGGGATTTCGGGAATGACACAAACATCTGCTCCTCCTGCTATTGCAGCATTGAGTGCTATCCAACCTGCATCGCGACCCATGACTTCCAAAACAAATATTCTGTTGTGGCTTGCCGCTGTTGTTACCAACTTATCGACCGCTTCGGTTGCTATCTGAACAGCTGTCTGAAAACCGAATGTAAAGTCCGTCATCGACAAATCATTGTCTATCGTTTTTGGCACGCCTATTATGTTCAGACCTTTGTCATAAAGAGCTTTGGAAATACGTTGAGAGCCGTCTCCTCCTATGTTGATGACAGCATCGACACCCATATATTGCAATTTCCTTATCATTTGGTCGCTCACATCGACCGTTTCCCACGTTCCGTCAGAACGTTTTACCGGATAGGCAAAAGGACCTCCCTTGTTGGTTGTTCCGATTATTGTTCCGCCTTGAATAAGTATGCCCGAAACGCTGTCGTTATCCAACACCACAACTTCGGTCGGCTCTCTCAAAACTCCGTTAAACGACTCTATACAACCAATTACCTCCCAATCCTTCTCCTGAGAAGCTCGCTTTACTATTGCTCTTATCACAGCATTCAAGCCCGGGCAATCGCCGCCCCCTGTTACTACCATTAGTCTTTTCATAATCTGTCCTGAGTTTTGAAAAATGGAATTATGCTTTCTATCTTATCCAAAACCTCATCTCTGCCATTGCTATTTTGAGACGAAGTCTGCAAAATATCGGGCAACTCTTCCCAATATTCCGACAAGGCTTGCTTAAAACGCTCTACGCTTTCGGCTGTTTTCTTTGCCGTCTGCTTATCGGTTTTGGTAAATATAATTGTAAGCGGAACTGCATTCTCGCCAAGGAAGTTGATAAACTCCAAATCTATCTTTTGTGGTTCTAAACGAGAATCGACCAACACGAAAACACTCAACAAGTTCTCTCTTTGCAAAAGGTAATCGTTTATCATCTTTTGCCACTGTTTGCGGTTGCTCATTGAGATTTTTGCATAGCCATAGCCGGGCAAATCGACCAAGTACCACTCTGAATTTATCAAAAAGTGGTTTATCAGCTGCGTTTTACCGGGTTGGGAAGAAGTCTTTGCCAAATCTTTCTTGTCTGTGAGCATATTTATCAGCGAACTCTTGCCTACGTTGCTCCTGCCGATAAAAGCAAATTCCGGCTTATCGGCTTTAGGACACTGTCCGACCTGTGGGCTGCTTTTGACAAACTCTGCTGTTTTTACTATCATGCTCCGATATTATATTGTAAGGTGTCTCTTCTTTTTTTCTTCATATATGTCGTCTATTGTAACGAGTATGCCCGTTTCTTCGACGTTTGAGAAGTGTTTGTTTATCGAAGTACCGAAACTTTTCATCGTTGAAGACAAATTCATATAAGCATTAACCAACGGAGGTATGTTTTCGTTCAAAGCTCTTACGCTTTTGACCAAAATTTGATAGTCTTCCTTGTAGTTTTTTCCGCAAAATAGTTTGACAAGCAGGTTATAGTCTGTCTCTATCTCCACACTTTCTTTCGGGAACACCAACCCCTCATTGTCGGGGAAGTGTTTCTTGTAGAAATATAGTATATAGTCTCTCGCAGTCTTGTTCATTGAAGGATACATCGTTATCTTTCCAAAGAAATACTTCACACTCGTATCTTTGGCAACCAATCCGCCCAAGCCGTCCCAAATGTTGTCCAAAGAATACATACCCTTACGCAAATTGACCGTCGGTTGATATTCCGGACGTACGAAGCTCCTGCCGAGTTCCATCATATTGCCAAGGTAACGCTCAACGAACTCATCTGTAAATTCAAACAAATCGGCTGTGGCACTGAACAATTCTCCACTTTCTTGACGCATAATGTCTCTTCCCACAATAAATCGGTAGCCTCCTATAATCTCTTGGTCGGTCGTATCCCACACAAAAAGCTGTTGATAGCAGTGAGGTTCCGGTGCAAGGTCATATTGATCGATGTCGCACTCGGTTCCGCTTCCTCCTCCGCTTGCTCCAAAACTTATCTCCCTCAACCGACCGATTTCTCTCATGATTGAAGGTGAGCGGTGAGCGTTTGTAACATATATCTCGCGGTTGGCATAATTCGTTTTTTTCAAAAAAGTCGCACTCTTCAACTCTTCCAAAATCAAGTTTTTATCTACCGGTGGTATAACGTATGATGTATCTATCGCTTTTTGCATTTTGTCCCTCCTGTTCTTTTTATGAATTAAACTCAATCTGCGGATTATCTTTCAATTTATAGACATGATCTCTGACCGTTGCCGCCCAAGCAAGGTGGTTTTTGCTTTTGTCAAACACCGTGTAAGGAATGGGCTTACCAAAGGTAAGAGTAATTGTTTTGTTTTTGTATCTGAACATCTCGTCAGGCAACAAAATCATTTCCAAGTCGAATTTTATTCCGAAAAACATACGAATTTTTGACAGACGGTAGAACCTTTTGGAATTCATTCCCTCAATATATACAGGGGTTACATTTCTCTCAAACTCCACTGCCTTTCTGACGAATGTTTTCTTCCATGGAAAGTCTTGAAACTTGCCTTTTATGTATTTAGACTCTGTTCCGGCGGGGAAATACATTATGCAACTGTTACCCTTGAACGCTTCGTTCAACACATCGTGGTTGTGAGAGTTTTTGCCATACTTGTTAATCGGCACGAACGTCCCCTTAAACCCGGGCAAGGCACAAAGCAAATCATTGACGGGGAAAAGCACATCACTTCTCTTGCTTCCCAAGATACTAATCAGGCTCATGCCGTCTATACTTCCTATGGGGTGATTGGCAACTATCAAAGGTCTGCCCTCGTATGGTATGTTTTCAGGATTTTTTACAACAATGTTTATATTGAACAGGTCTTTGAGAACACAATCTGCAAAAGCTGCTCCCTTATAATCCCGATATTTATAAATAGCAGCGTTAATCTCATCAAGATGAACAAGTTTCTTAAACCATGAAAGCACGAATTTGGGAAGAATACGAAGTAGTTTTTTATTCTTGCCGGCTATCAGTCGTTCCAAACTGATAAATTGGGGGGTTATTTGCTGAGAGTCATTATTCTCCATTTCTTTTTTTGCCATGATTTCAACGGCAAAGGTACAAAATAATTAAGAACTGACGCTTATCAATCTCTCGTTTTCGCTGACAACATCAATTTTTATTGTAATAACATCTTCAGGAAGAAGCGGCAAAACTCGTTCGCTCCACTCCAAAAAGCAATATGAACCGCTGTAAAAGTATTCCTCCGTTCCAATCTGCACAGCCTCCGAAACGTCTTCAAGTCTGTAAAAATCAAAGTGGTAAATTTCTCCTACCTTTGGCGAGAGATACACATTCACAATGGCAAATGTAGGAGAGCAAACATTGTCTTTGCAATCCAAAGCCTTACAAAGAGATTTTGCAAAGGTTGTTTTACCTGCACCCATCTGCCCTTCCAGTGCAAACACTCTGCCGGACGAAAAAACAGAAAGCACATCCTTTGCAACCTCGTCCAACTGCGACAAATCCTTTACTCTATATACCTTTTCCATTTCGCTCTATTTGTTTTTGAGATGTATGAAAGGAATGAGTACTTCTTCCATAGATATGCCTCCGTGTTGGAAAGTATTTTTGTAGTACTGCACATAGTGGTTGTAATTGTTGGGATATGCAAAGAAGTCGTTTGCCTTGGCAAAAATGTAAGGAGAAAGTATGTTAAGTCTTGGCAGAAGAATATCCTCGGGTTTTGCAACTGCAAACACTTCTTTGGGATTGTAGTCCAAAAGTCTGCCGACTTTGTAACGCAAATTGACCGACGCTTCCTTTGTAGCTTTGATTTTAATCGGTCGGGCAACTCTTACCGAGCCGTGATCGGTGGTTATGAACACGTTTACGTCCTTATTGCTCAAAAACTTCAACACTTCCAACAGCGGAGAGTGAGCAAACCATGTTCTTGTAACGCCTCTATAAGCATTTTCGTCCTCTGCAAGCTCTCTTACCAAGTCTGACTCTGTTCTTGCGTGCGACAGCATATCTATAAAGTTGTAAACAATTACGTTCAGCTTGTTTTGCATCAAGTTTGGCAGATTATCAATCATCTTTTTGCCATACTGCACATTCAAAACCTTGTGATAGGTTGTCTTTACGTCCATATTGTGCCTTGCAAGCTGCTTTTGCAAAAACAAGTGTTCGTTCTGGTTTTTGTTTCCCTGCTCGTCTTCATCTATCCACAAGTCGGGATAAACCCTTTTAATGTCGTAGGGCATCAAGCCCGCAAACAAAGCATTTCTTGCGTACTGTGTGGTTGTGGGAATAATACTATAATAAAGGTCTTCCTTCTCCACCCTCAAATATTCCTCCACCATAGGTTGCAGAGCCTTCCATTGATCAAACCTGAAATTGTCAATCACAATAAGGAAGGTAGGTTTGTCTTCTTTAAGGTGAGGGAAAACTTTGTCAGAAAGAAGTCTGTGCGAAAGCAAAGGTTCGTTGCCGCTTTCTTTTCTTATCCAATTTTGGTAGTTTTTCTCATAATACTTCGAGAACTGCACATTTGCCTCAATTTTTTGCTGCTTCAGTATCTCGAATATGCTCGTATCTTCGCTTTCAGACAGCTCAAGCTCCCAATAAACCAACTTTTTGTAAAGCTCAATCCACTCCTCGCTATCCATATTGCCCATAAGCTGCAAGCCGATGTTGCGAAACTCCTGCTGATAGTTCATTGTCGATTGCTCGCTTACCAGCCTCTTTGTGTCCAAGTGTTTTTTGAGGGTAAGCAAAATCTGATTGGGATTTACCGGTTTGATGAGATAGTCCGAAATCTTGCTGCCTATAGCCTGCTCCATGATGTGTTCTTCTTCGCTTTTGGTAATCATGATTATCGGAAGAGCCGGATAGCGGTTCTTTACCATGTTCAACACTTCCAAGCCCGTAAGTCCGGGCATATTTTCGTCCAAAAACATTATGTCTATCGGCTTGTCAGCCAACACTTCAAGTGCTTCATTGCCGTCTATTGCCGCTGTTATCGAATAGCCCTTGGTTTCCAAAAAAAGAATATAGGGTTTGAGCAAATCTATCTCGTCATCTACCCACAAAATATTGACCATAAGAAAATACAACTATATTAAACGTTCAAACAAAGAACGTCTGAGAAAACAAAATGTTATGCAAAGGCGGAAATCTTATCGAAGAAATTCGACTATTCTGCCCTCGTCTATAGTAATTGAGCGGTACAAATCGACCACCTTCCCATCTTCGAGAAGAACGACAAGGGGTTGTTTACCCTTGGTTGCCGCAAGAAATTCGCCCACAGGCACTATTGCCGAGTGCAAAGGCTCAGCTCCCGTCTCCTTGTAGAACTTTTTTATACTTTCTTCTTTTCCCCAAAAGACTGCAACAAAATCTGCACGATTCAAATCGTGTCTTTTTATCATCACGTCAAGTTTCATTGCCGTCCGTTTGCAATGTTTGCAACCTGTCGAGTAGAGACAGAGAACTTTCTTGCCGCTTTGCAGATTCAAAGGCTCAACCTTTTCATCTTGCAAGAGAAGTTCGAACTTGGGCATATCAAGTGAGGCACTCTTGTCGTAAAGAGAATAAACTATAATGTCGGGAGCTTTGACAACATAGGTCAGAGAAGCCGACACAACGAACAATCCTGCAATTATCCACTTGTCAAATCGCAGCTTTACGCCTTCCTGCCAAAACATAAAGGCAGAAAGAGCCAACAGAACAAGGTTTTTGATTATCGTCTGAGTGTCGTCAAGAACCAAAACCGTGCCAAAACAATGGCAATTCTCTTGCGACACATCAAAAAGCAAAGGTTTGACCAGCACATATAGGGTAAGGACCGCCAAAAAGGCAATAACAACAGGGCGGACAACCTTTTGCCAAAAGCCGCACACCAACACAAGCCCCAAGAAACCCTCAAAGGCTATGAGAAACCTTGTCAAAAACTGAGTAACGTCCCAAGAGAACAATTTATGTTCAAACACGAACATATCGACTGCTTCAATCGACAAGAGCTTTGTAACTGCCGAAGCAACGAAAACAAGCCCTATGAAAATTCTTGCAACAATTCCTATTGTTCTCTTGGCGTTCATCTTTATTTACTCTTACATATCGACGCAACTAACCGGAGTGCTACTTCCGGGAGCTGCCTTTTTGGTCAAATCTATTACATTGATTTGAGAGCAGTCTCCGCTCCAATCGCTCACCGTTGCCTCTGTTCCGTTTTCGTATGTGCAGACGCAATCGTTAGTATCGCTACAAGAGTACAAAGCAAACGCAAAAGCACTTGCAACCGCAAGATAAATCAATCTTTTCATATCAAAAATAATTACCCGATTAAACAAAACATAGGGAATGTTCCCTCAGGAACAACTCCCTATGTCTGACTTTCAGAATTGATTACTTCTCAACGCAAGAGAAAGTTCCACCAAGTTCTTCGATGTCTTTCCACTCTTCTGGGAACAAATCAGCAGTTACCTCAGAGCACTCACCGTCAAATTCAAGCACTTCGATAACAGGAACTTCAATATCTCCCATAGAGATTGTACAATCGCAGTCTGATGTAGAGTTGCAAGCTACAAATCCCATAGCTGCAACAGCTCCCAATAAAAACAAAGCTTTTTTCATTTGTATTAAATTTTAATTTTTATCCCCTACTCTGAGAATGGATTTTCGGGTTCCTCCATCGAATTTGTTCAATCCGCACTGCAAAGATATACAAAAAAGAACAAATTGACCAAAAACAAAGTATTTTTTTGCACAAGGTCGAAAATACAAACCCACCCTCCGATTTTGCAATCGTTTATTCTACAATCATTTACGCTTCTTGAAGACTTAATATAAAATTGTGGGCAGTAATCCGAAAATTTCATGTATTTCGTTCTTCGGAAAGCAAAGAGAAAAACACCCTTGCAAAAAGGTTCAAAAATAAAACGCCGTTTTGCTGCGATAAAACGGCGTTTTAATCAATGCAAAACGGCGTTTTGTCTTAGTTAAAACGCCGTTTTATTTCCTGCAGGTCCTTATTTCTGATTATCAACTCGTTGCAAAGGCAAAATTTATTACTTGTAGTAGTTTTCTCTTTCGATTTTTTCTCTCACTTTTTCGGCAACAATGTAGCGTATGGACTTGTTTTCTGCCACACATTGGCGGATATAGGTTGAAGAAATGTCAATCATCGGTGCAGAAGTCAGAGTTACCGAGGGATGAGAGAGCAATTCACAACTCTCGCAGTGCGGACGAGGATAGACAAATATCCTGTGGGAAGAAAGAATTGAGCGATAGTCTTTCCACAAGTGGAAAGTGCTGATGTTATCCTGCCCCATGACAAGGCAAAACTCCGTGTCGGGGCAGCGTTTTTCCAATTCTGCAAGAGTATCGACCGTGTAGGAGGGCGAAGGAAGCGAAAACTCTATATCGCAAGCCTCTGTCAGCGGATTGTCTTCGGTTGCAAGTCTCACCAATTCAAAACGCTTTTCGTCCTCAAGCAGACCGTCGGGAGTTTTGAGGGGATTGAGCCGGCTGACAACAAACCAAAGAGTATCGATGTCAGTGTTTTCTATCATATATTGGGCAACTATCAGATGCCCTGTGTGAATCGGATTGAAACTTCCGAAATACAATCCCACGGTTTTGCTTTTTTGCTTCATGGTTTTGGTAAAAAAGGAGTTTTATGCCAAGGTTTACGAAAATCCGAGTGCAAAGGGTTACAGCCAAAGGCTTTTTTCTCGGCTTTTTTACCCTGCGGATTAAAAATAATTGTTAGCTTTGCAGACTTAAACGCAAAACAGAGATGAAAAAAATCATACTTGCCATATTTCTACTTGCCGCGGGAGTGTTGTCGGCACAAAATGTGAGCATAGATATTTCGGGAGCTAACATTGGCGGGAAGCAAATCCGTTTGTTTCTTGCGGACGATTATTTGTCTGGCTTGGACAAACAAGTTTCCGCAAAGACGCTCTCGCAAGAAGATACGTCCTGCAACTTCGGACTTCTGACCGACGGAGTGAGCATAATCACCATAAAGATTGATGCTTTCGAGTACAGCTTTGTCTCTCAGCCCGGAAAGATTTACTCTCTTGCGATTGACAGCATAAATTTTGCCGTTGCCGATTCGGTCAATGTGCTTATGTACAAGCAAACCCTGCCTGTAAAGATTACCAACCTTGCCCCCGATGACCTCAATACCAAGATAGAAAGATTTGATGTGGCAACAGAAGACTTTGTTAGCCGCAATGCACGCAATCTTTTAGTTACAAGAGACAGCACTGTTACTGATTCGCTTGTTGCACTGCTCAACAGCTTTTTGGCAGACGAACCCCAAGGGTCTTACTTTGCCGAATATGTAAAGTATGAAATCGGAAAGATAAAGCACGTCTTGCGATTGGAAAGCCGAAAGGCTCTCAGAGAGGCACTCTTTGGCGACAAGCCTATACAATATTATAATATGGGATATATGGATTGCTTTAACCATATCTTTTCTCACTACTTTTCGCAAGGCAACAAGTACCTTTCTCAAGATGAATTGGAGTTTTGGCTCACCACAAACAACTATGACGACCTCATGGACGCACTCGGCAAAGACAAGGTGTTGAAAAACGAAGTTCTCAGGGAGTTTGTGTTGATTAAAGGCATGAAAGATGCCTATTTGGAGGGCGATTTTGATCGTGCAGACATCATAAAGATGTTGGAAAAGATTGCTTCGAGAACAAAATTTGAGCAACACCGCAAAACAGCTCTTGCAACCATCGAATACCTTTTGGGAATTTCTCACAGCGGACTTGCAATCAAAGACTTTGAAACCATTGACATAAACGGAGAAAAGCAAAACTTGGCACAGTTTTTGAATAAACCCTTAGTGATAAACTTTGTTAAACTAAACGACATAAGCTCAAAACGAGAGTTGGAAGTGGTCAATTATATGTACGAAAATATAAAAGATAACTGCAATGTGCTGTCGGTGTGTTGCGACAGGAGCCTCGATGCGATGTACAACTTCTTGCGAAACACCAAGGTCGGCAACAAATACAACTGGAACTTTGCATTCTTCAATTCAAACTACGACTTGTTGGAGTTCTTTCAAGTAAGAACATTTCCGGCTTTCATTTTGGTTTCGCCTGAGGGCAAAATAGAAGAAAATCCCATGCGAAATCCGAGCGAAGGAGGCTTGTCGAGGTTTGCAAACCAAAAACAAGAAAAACAATAATGACATAAAAACAAGCTGCAAACAGAAAAAAAAGAAGTACATTTGCAGTTTGAATGAAACGGAACTGCCAAAAGACAAGTACAAAAGGCAAAATCATAGAAATAATAACCCAAAAAAGAACGTTATAACAAATGAACAAGGCAGACAGCGTGGTTATCATTCCTACTTACAACGAGAAAGAAAACATCGAAAACATCATTCGCTATGTCTTCTCGTTGGAAAAGGAGTTCCATATACTCATTGTGGAAGATAATTCACCCGACGGAACAGCCGATATAGTCAAAAGACTTATCGAAGAGTTCCCCGAAAGGCTTTTTATCGAGCAGAGAAAAGGCAAACTCGGCTTGGGGACGGCTTACATTCATGGTTTCAAATGGGCTTTGCAAAGAGGCTATGACTTTATCTTTGAAATGGATGCCGACTTTTCGCACCCTCCAAAAGACCTTTTGAGACTTTATGAGGCTTGTTCAAAGGGTGCAGACATGGCAGTGGGGTCTCGGTATGTCGATGGTAAAATATCGGTTGTGAATTGGCCCATCGGCAGGGTTATAATGTCATATTACGCCTCTTGGTACGTAAGATTGATTACCGGAATGAGAATTGGAGATGCCACAGCCGGCTTTGCCTGCTACAAAAGGCAGGTATTGGAGCAGATTAAACTTGACAAGATAAGATTTGTGGGCTATGCCTTCCAGATTGAAATGAAATATACTGTCTTTAAGAAGGGATTTAAGATTGTCGAAGTGCCGATTATCTTCACCGACAGAGTGTTTGGCGAAAGCAAGATGAGCATGAAAATATTCAAAGAAGCATTCTTCGGAGTCTTCTCCCTCAAATTCAGAAATTGGAAAAAGTACTAATCAGGTAAAATTCAACAATAAAAATGAGAAAAAGCACAAATATCCTTTTGACACTTGTGTTTGTATTTGCAAGCATGGGTGTTTTTGCCCAGAAAGGGCTTATCGACATCAAAAAACTACAAGACAGAGAATATTATCCTACTTCTGTCTTAGTAAAATACGTCAATGACAAAGGCTCTTACGCATATACCGAAACAGGCAGGGAACTTGTCATGGTAAATGCCAAAGGCAAGACAACAACATTGGACTTGCAAACAGTGGGAGAAGAATTGGGCAGCTTTGCTTCAATAGAATTTTTGTCAGATGACCAATTTGCATTTCTCAATCGAGAAAGAACCGCAATCTTTCACTACAACATCAAGACAAAACAGCTCGACAAAGTATGCACTCTCAAAGAGGGTGGAGCAAACTTTGAGTTGGATTTGAAAAATGCAAGTGCCGCTTATACCATTGACGGAAATGTGTGGTTTTCTTCAAAGAACAGCAAACCCGTTCAGCTTACAACCGACGGCGGAAACGGCATTACATACGGTGAAGCGGTACACAGAAACGAGTTTGGCATAGAAAAAGGATTTTTCTTGTCGAACGACGGCAGCAAGTTGGCATTTTATCGCATGGACGAGACGATGGTAAGGCAGTATCCTTTGGTTAATACCGACACAAGGGAGGCTGAGCCTACCCCTATCCGCTATCCGATGGCAGGAATGAAGTCTCACGAAGTTACAGTCTTGGTTTATGATGCTCAAAGCGGCAAAACAACAGAATTGCAAACCAGAAAAGACAACTCAATCGAGGAAAGAGAAGCATACCTTACCAATTTGACATGGAATTCCGACGGTTCACTGCTCTATATTCAGAAACTAAATCGCAAGCAAAACCATTTGAAGATGTGCAGCTTTGATGTTGCAAGCGGCAAACTCCACAAGGTCTTGTTTGAAGAGACGAGTAACAAATATGTAGAGCCGGAATCTCCGATTTTCTTCCTACCAACAAACAGCAATCAGTTTGTTTATTTGAGCGAAAGGGACGGATACAATCATGCTTACCTATATGACCAAGACGGAAAGCTGATAAAGCAACTCACCTCGGGTAGCTGGATGATTAACTCGATAGAAGGATTTGACACAAAGGGCAACGAAATGTTCTTCTACGCAACCAAAGATTCTCCTTTGGAGAGAAATTTGTACGCTTTCAACTTCAAGAGCGGCAAAGTGCGTCGTTGCACCCCCGAAAAGGGTACTCACTCTGTTGTTTTCAGCAAAGACGGAAAGTTTTTCTCGGATAGTTACAGCAGTTCCACCGAAGCAAGACGCATTGTGCTGTATGACAACAAGGGAAAGCAAGTCTCGCAAATCCACAAGGCAGAAGACCCTTGGGCAAAGTTGGATAAACCACAAATAGACGTCTTTACAATCAAGGCAGAAGACGGAACAGACCTCTATGCCCGCATGATAAAACCGACAAATTTCGATGCAAACAAGAAATATCCCGTAATAGTATATGTATATGGTGGTCCGCACGCACAACTCATCACCGACAGCTGGCTTTCAGGGGCAAACAACTTCTTCCTCTTCCTTGCACAACAAGGGTTTATCGTTTGGACGGTAGATAGCAGGGGTTCTGCAAACCGCGGTTACGAATTTGAGAGTGCAATATGGAGAAACTGCGGCTCTATTGAGGTAAGCGACCAAATGGCAGGGGTAAACTATTTGAAAACTCTTCCATACGTCGATAGCGAACGCATTGGCGTCGATGGTTGGAGCTATGGTGGATTTATGACAATCTCACTTAAATTGAAGAACCCGGGAGTTTTCAAGGTTGCAACGGCAGGCGGTCCTGTCATTGATTGGAAATGGTACGAGATTATGTACGGTGAGCGATATATGTCCTCACCCGAAGACAATCCGGAGGGATATGAGAAATCTTCTTTGCTCAACTATTCAGACCAATTGGAGGGAAAACTTCTCGTAATTCACGGAGCGCAAGACCCGACCGTCGTTATGCAACATTCTTTGGAGTTTATAAAGCGTTGTATCAAGGCAGGAAAGAACATAGACTACTTTATATATCCCGATCACGAGCATAACGTAATAGGAAAAGACAGAATACATTTGTACGAGAAGATTTACCGTTATCACAAAGAGAACTTGTAAAACAGGAAACCGACAAAACAGCATATTAAATCCTTAATCTTATGAAAGTTTTTGAAGATATGAAACAAGCAATCGTTTTATTGTTATCATTAAGTCTTTCGATTGGCGTGGCATTTTCGCAAAGTGAGTTGGTCGATTCACCTTCGGGTTTGATTGTTGAGGACTTGGACGTAACTCAGGCTACACTTCGTTGGAACAATCAGACCAATGTAGCATCTTGGATTGTGAGTTACAGAGTTTTTCAGCAAGAGCAGTCAAACCAACTGACGACTTCGGACACTGTTGCATATCTTCAAGAACTCATAAGCGGCACTCGCTATCTTTGTTCGGTAAGAGCGATAGACATTAACGGCGATACCACTGCGGAAAGTGAAATTCTGAGCTTTGTAACCTTGGGATTTGACAGCGATTGTCCCCAAGTGGAAAATTTAAGCATTGCAAGCATGAACTCAGGCGGCATTACCGTGCAATGGTTCTCACAATCGGAAGCCTCAAGCTGGGAAGTGGTATGCTCCGACCCCGGAACAAATCCGAGCCTTGAAGGAAATTCGCGACAAACAGCCAACTTCGAGCAGCAAATGGGCGGATTGACAAGCTGCAATCGCTATCAGATTGCAGTACGTTCCCTTTGCTCGCAATCGGTCAGCGATTGGAGGTACATTTATGCCAAATACCTGCCTTACAATGTGCAATCGCTTCCTTTGCAAATAGATTTTGAGAACGCAAACGACAATATAAATGTAGGATTTATCAATTCGGCAACCAATGCTTGGGAAATCGGCACGGCAACCAACGCAAGCAGCATAGGCTCTTCGGCATTGTACATATCAAATGACAATGGTGCGACTAACTCTTGCGACAATTCTACCGCCGCAATCAGCTATGCGTATATGGATTTCGACATTCCCGAAACTGCCGTGAGCTTTTATATTGATTTTAAGTACAAGACGACTGCCGTTTTGCAAAATGCGGCACTCAAAGTCTTCCTTGTAAGTCCCGAAAGTGCTATAAGCATCGACCAACTGCCCTCGGCAAACAACCAAGTGGGCGAAGCAGCTTACATCGGAGCAAACAACACGTGGACAGAGGTACATATCGAATTACCATCTTTCCACATCGGCACAACCAAACGAATACTTTTTGTGTGGCAAAACCAAGACAATGCCCCAAGTAGTGCAGCCGTTGCGATAGATGACATATATCTTACGGCAAGATATTGTGCCACACCTTCAAATCTGAGAGCCGAAAGTGTATCGAGCAATTCTGCTATTTTGGCTTGGGACACAAGAGACAACCAATCGTCCTACAATTTGGAATACAAGCCCACCGAAGAAAGTGAATGGACACTTTTGCAAAACGTAGTGCCAAACAGCGTGTTCAACAACCTGCAAAGTGCGACTTCTTACACTTTCAGAGTGCAGGCAGATTGCTCAGACGAGCAGAGTTTTTGGTCTGATACCGCAGTATTTTCGACAAGCGTTCCCGTGGCAGCACCTTCGGACTTGATTGTAAGTGCCTTTGACGATACGAGTGCAACGATTTCATGGTCTTCGGACCCCGTGGTACAAAAATGGCTTGTGGAACTCACCAACCAAGAGACACAAAACACTAACCAAACAGAGGTTACGCAAGCTGTGGCACATCTTGGCAACCTGTCGGAAAACACTTTCTATGCCATAAGAGTAAGAGCTGTTTCGATAACAAACGACACAAGCAACTATTCTTCGACGGTTTATGTTCACACTCTTTGCTCTCCAATCGACCAATTTGCCTACGAGTGCAACGATACCATAAAATTTGCAAACGACGGAGGCTTTTGCTTTGAAAGAGAGTGCTGGCGAGAAAGCACCGACACGCTTTACAGTCCGCTTTTCAACCTTTCGGCAAGTGCAAATCCTGTTTTAACCTTTGAACTCCTTTCCGAAGGAGGCAATGTTCCACGATTGCTCTTTTCCGGCATGGAGGGAGGCTTCCAAACTCTTGCTCCGCTTTCTTTGGGAAGCAATGCGATAGTTCTTTCCGACATTATGGAAAGAGACAGAGTAATGTTTGCATTTCAAAGCGAGATAATAGAGGACAGAGATTGCAGTTTCAAGATTGCAAACCTGACAATCAAAGACACCTGTCTTACTCCCGACAATCTGACTGTCAATCAAATTGAGGCAAACTCGGCAGTTTTGGAATGGGACGCATACTCCAACAACACCTCTTTTGCAATCACATTGGTCAATCCTCAAACAGAAGACACCTTACGCACAACCGCAACGGGCAACTCATACACTTTTGAAGACCTTGAACCAAATACACAATATATTGTTTGGTTTTCGGGCTTATGCGGAGAGCTTTCGGCAAACAACTTTGCAATGATAAGTTTCACAACCGCTGCCGAGGCACAAGGTTGTCAAACTCCGACAAATTTTGTTTGCCAACATTACCAAAGCAAAGGGGACGAGACCATAGTATGCACTTGGGACGATGTTGAAGACAACCCTTACATACAATGGGAAGTGAACTATAAGGAGGCTTATGCGGTCAATTTCTCTTCGGCAACGGTGGCTCACTATCCGCGATTTACTCTTCGCAACTTAGATTTGGGCAGTCGCTGGGAGTTTAGAGTAAGAGCGATTTGTTCTTCGGCAGATGTTTCCGATTGGACCGAAATTCAGACCGTCATTGTGGGAGATCAAGGAATTGATGCGGCAAGCTCAAAAATTGAAGAGCTGAAAATATATCCCAATCCTGCAACTCACATCTTGCACGTCAAGTGTGGCACAAGCAGAATAACCAATGCGCAACTCTCCGACGCAAACGGACGTGTTGTGAAGGCGTGGGACTTGTTACCGGAGGGAATTGACATCAGCGGATTAGAAAAAGGATATTACTTCCTCTCCATGACAATCAATTCAACCCGCATATCAAGAAAGATAAGCATACAATAATTAAGTAAAAAACGCCGTTTGAGGCAATATTCCGACCAAAAGAGTGTAACAAAACGGCATTTTTGTCGTAAAGTGTTATAGTTTTGTTTGAAATTTGAGATAGAAGAATGAGACAACTGAAAATTACAAAGCAGCTAACAAACAGAGAGATTACTTCTTTGGACAAGTACTTGCAGGAGATTGGCAGATTGGAAATGCTCTCTCCCGAAGGAGAAGTACAACTCGCTCAAAGAATTAAAGCAGGAGACCGCATCGCTTTGGAGAAACTTACAAAAGCTAATCTTCGTTTTGTAGTCTCTGTGGCAAAACAATATCAAAATCAAGGCATGAGCCTTCCTGATTTGATAAACGAGGGTAATCTCGGATTGATAAAAGCAGCACAACGATTTGACGAGACAAGAGGATTTAAGTTTATTTCGTATGCCGTTTGGTGGATTCGCCAATCAATATTGCAAGCCTTGGCAGAACAATCGCGAATTGTGCGTCTGCCGCTAAATAAAATCAGTTCGCTTAACAAAATCACCAAAACATACGCTCAGTTGGAGCAAAAATATGAAAGAGCGCCCAATGCCGGCGAACTTGCCGAGGAATTGGATATGCCGCTTGCCGAAGTGAGCGAGAACCTTCGCAACAGTGGTAAACACCTTTCGATGGATGCACCTCTTGCGTCGGACGAAGAGAACAATATGTACGACTACATGAAAAACGACGACGGCTCAACACCCGAATCGGAGTTGATGTACGAGAGTTTGAAGACCGAAATAAATCGTGCAATCTCCACTCTGTCTCCAAAAGAAGGCGACATAATCAAGATGTTCTTCGGTTTGGAAGGCTACCCTCCCATGACCTTGGACGAAATTGGCGAGAAGTTCGACTTGACAAGAGAGAGAGTGCGACAAATCAAAGAGAAAGCAATACGACGCTTGAAGCACACCTCCCGCTCTCAGATTTTGCAATCATATTTAGGTTAAATATTCATGTTTTTTATCTTTTTGAGACGATGTCTTGTACTGAAATAACAAAGACATCGTCTCTTTTGTGTTCCCAAAGCACAAAGCAGTCTTTGTAAAACGCCGTTTCGGTTGAGCTGAAACGCCGTTTTATTTTTTCAAAACGCCGTTTCATTTGAACCAAAGGGCGTTTTACAACCAATTTATTTGTTGTACCTTTGCACCAAAATAGTTTTTTGAACAATCACAACAAAAGCACAGATATGTCAAAGCAAGAATTAAACACTCTGTTGTCAAGACGTACAATCAGAGAATACTCGGACAAAAAGATAAGTCGAGAAGATTTGGACTTGATACTTGAAGCCGGCATAAGAGCTTCAAATTGCGGTAATATGCAACTTTATTCCATAATAGAGACAAGGCAGCAGGAACGCAAAGATGCTCTTTGTAAGCTGCATTTCAACCAACCTATGGTCAGCACTGCCGACACCGTGCTTACGATTTGTGCAGATGTCAATCGTTTTCACAAATACTGCGAGCAAAGAGGAGCAAAACCCGCTTACAATAACTTCTTGTGGTTTCAAGTTTCGACCATTGATGCCACTATATGTACCCAAGCCATGGTTTCGGCGGCGGAAGCCTTGGGCATAGGGGCTTGTTACTTAGGCACAGTTACCTATATGGCAGAACCTATTGCCGAATTGCTAAAACTTCCAAAGCACGTGATACCCGTAACTACCATAACACTCGGCTATCCTGCCAAAACGCCGGCTCTTACCGAGCGTCTGCCGCTTAAAGCCGTCGTTCATACCGAACAATATCAAGACTATTCAGACGAAAAAATAGAAGAAATCTACTCAGATTTTGAACAACTGCCACAAATCAAGGAATACATACGCCAAGCCGAGCAAGACAATCTCGCAAAAGTATTTACCGAAGTACGCTATCCGGAAAGAGACTCTGTCGCTTTCTCAAAATCGTATATGGAATTTGCGAAAAAACAAGACATGATGTAGAAACAATCAAACTAAAAAGAGAAAAGAGGTTTGTCAAAACGACTTACCTCTTTTCTCTTTTGTACTCCGGACGGGACTTGAACCCGTACGAACGCAATGTTCACAGGATTTTAAGTCCTGCGTGTCTACCAATTCCACCACCAGAGCCCGTATGGCTAAAAAAAAATCCGAAATAATCGGATTTTCTTTTTGGAGAGCGGAAAACGAGACTCGAACTCGCGACCCCAACCTTGGCAAGGTTGTGCTCTACCAACTGAGCTATTTCCGCCTGATTTGCGTTTGCAAAGATACGCCGTTTTTTCAATTCCACCAAATAAAAATCAAATTTTTTCCAATCTTTTCTTGATTTCGTACAGCTTGTTTAGAGCTTCAATAGGTGTAAGATTTTCTAAATCAACACTTAGAATACTATCTTTAATATCTGTTAAAAGTGGGTCTTCAAGCTGAATAAAACTCAACTGAAAGTCGTTTTTCGGTTTTTTTTCCGGCTTTGATGTCGTTTTTTTGCCTTTTTTCTCCTTGCTTTCGAGCTGTGAAAGCATATATTCGGCTTCTTCTATCACACTTTTGGGCATTCCTGCAAGCCGTGCGACGTGTATTCCGAAGCTCTGCTCACTTCCGCCGCTTTCTATCGTTCTTAAGAATATTACATCCTTACCGCTTTCTTTCACCTTGACGTGATAGTTCTTTATTCGCTCATATTGCCCCTGCATATCTATCAATTCATGATAGTGAGTTGCGAAAAGTGTTTTGGCTCTGTGCTTGTCGTTGTGAATAAACGAAGCAATAGCCCACGCAATCGACACTCCGTCGTATGTAGATGTACCTCTGCCAATCTCGTCAAGCAACACAAGACTGCGGTCCGAAAGATTGTTCAAAATGCACGCCGCTTCATTCATTTCAACCATGAAAGTACTCTCTCCCGACGAGATATTGTCGCTTGCACCCACCCTTGTAAAAATTCTATCGACCACTCCTATTTCGGCAAATCGGGCAGGCACATACGCACCAACCTGAGCCATTAGAGTGATAAGGGCAGTCTGTCTGAGGTATGCACTCTTTCCCGACATATTTGGTCCTGTTATTATGCAGATTTGCTGAGTGTCGGGGTCAAGATACACATCGTTTGCAACATACTCCTCTCCCGAAGGGAGCGATTGCTCTATCACCGGATGCCTTCCCTGCTTTATCGTGATTTTTGCTCCTGAGGTGATTGTAGGTTTGGTATAAGAGTATTGTCTTGCAACGGTTGCAAACGACAAAAGACAGTCTGCTTGAGCTACTATGGTTGCGTCTTCTTTTAATTTGTCGATATACTCGGCGGTCTTGGCAATCACCTGAGAGTAAATTTCGCTTTCTATTTGCGAAATGTTCTCTTGGGCGTTTATTATGTTGTTTTCCAATTCTTTCAGCTCATCTGTGATATATCGTTCGCAGTTTGCGAGGGTTTGTTTTCTCACCCAATTTTGCGGAACCTTGTCTTTGTGAGAATTGGTTACCTCCAAATAGTAACCGAAGACGTTGTTGTAGCCCACCTTGAGCGAAGTAATTCCGGTGGTTTCGCTTTCCTTTTGTCTGATTTGCTCGATTACCTTTTTGGAATTGCCTGCCAACATTCTGAAACTATCCAATCTTTCATCAACTCCGCAAGCTATCGCACCACCCTTTGCAATATTGTTTGGAGCATCGGCATCTATATATTTATCCAAGTATTCTGCCAAATCCTCGCAGGCATACAATCGTTCGCCACGCTCCTTGATTAGGTCATTGTTTGAATGTGCAAAAAGTTCTTTGAGCTTTCCTATCTGCCATATAACCATTTTCAAACTCACAAGCTCCGCCGGCTGTACTCTTGCAAAGGCAACGCGGGACAATGCACGCTCCAAATCGCCTATGAGGCTGATTGTCTCGGCTGTTGCGACGGACAAATCTTCGTCAATGAGAAATGCCTCCACCATATCCTGCCTCTGCTTAATCTGTTCGATGTCCAAAAGCGGCAAAAGCAACCATCGCTGCAACAATCTCAGCCCCATGGAGCTGCGAGTGCGGTTCAAAACACTCAAAAGCGTCTTTGCGTTCTCGTTTGGCGACGATACGATTTCGAGATTGCGGATTGTAAATTTGTCAAGCCATAGATAGTTGCGAGAATTTATCCTTTGAACATTGCTGATATGTGCAAGCTGAGTGTGCAGGGTTTCTTTCATGTAGGTAAGTGCCGCACCTGCCGCAATGACCGCCTGCTCACAACTCTCTATTCCGAAACCTTTGAGGGAGTTTGTGCCGAAATGTTCCGTCAGAGTCTGGTTTGCATAGTCTTTCTTGAACACCCAGTCTTCGTAAGTCTTGATATATGCCACTTCCGGGTGCTTTTGTTCAAATTCTCTGAAATATTTTTTCTGTACCACGACCTCTTTTGGCGACAAAGACTGCAACAATTTCTCTATCTCCTGACTATCGCCCTGACTGATGAAGAACTCGCCTGTCGAAATGTCGATAAAAGCAACCCCGATTGCTTTCTTATCATAATGAATACCGCAAAGATAGCTGTTTGTCGGACTGTCGCAAGTTTTGTCGTTGTAACTCATCGAAGGAGTAACCACTTCGGTAACCCCTCGCTTGACAAGGCCTTTCACACTCTTTGGATCTTCCAACTGTTCGCAAATGGCAACTCTCTTGCCTTGGCGTAAAAACTTAGGAAGATAAGTATCTATCGCATGGAAAGGGAAACCTGCCAATTCGTTTTCGTCTCCGCCTCCTCGTTTGGTGAGAGTTATTCCCAAAATTCGGGAAGTCTCAATGGCATCTTGCCCGAAAGTTTCATAAAAGTCGCCAACTCTGAAAAGCAAAATGGTATCGGGATATTCGGCTTTTAACGCATTGTATTGCTTCATCAAAGGAGTGTCGGTTTCTTTTTTGCCTGCCATTGTCTTGTATCGTTTTATTCTCAGAGTGCAAAGTTACAAAAGTTTCACAAAACGCAAAAAGCCGTCTGCCACATCAATAAGGCAGACGGCTTTCTTATCATTTCAATCAAACTCTCTTATCGTTTTATCTCCACTTTTCTGAGCGGTTGCTGCTTGGTCTTATCCAAAAGTTCCGATTGGTACTTCACCTTAGAAAAATCAATCTCCGCAAGGTCAAAATATCTTATCTCACTATTGAACATGGTGCGATAATAAATCTTTTTGTTTTGAAGGTCTGTTGCCACCGTCCACTGAGTTGCACTCGGAATATCGGCAACCGATTCAGTATCTGCAAATTGTATTCCGACAGGAATGTCAAAATTGTTGAGGATATGAAAAGCCTGCAAAACGGTTTCGGTTGTTGTTGCAAGTTTTGGAGCTGCTGTTTGGAAGAAAGCGGCACGCACAAAACGCGAAGGCGGTGTCATATCTCCGGGAATGCCGAGCAATCCCGAGCCTCCCCCGATTGGAGAAAGAGCAAGCGAACCCATGGTTTTGTTTGGGGCTGCTCCCGTAAACAAATTGATGTAATTGTTCAAGTTTGTCAAGTGCCAATCGAATGAGGGTGAGTTGGTAAGCACTCCGACGGAATTGTCGTGAATTTTTACCTGCTGAGCGACAATTTCTATGACAATCTGCTTTCCCGAAGGTTCGATAACTCTCCAATGAACAGTGCTACTGCGAGGGTCGATCGCTGTAACCCTGATGTTTTTCATCGCCTGCTTAACCTCATCGACACTCTTAAAGTTGCCAAGTATCCACGAAACAAGCTGAAAATCGCTGATAGTAGAACTATTCTTCGACTTGTCGTAAGGAAGGTACTCTCCGTATGAAGGAAAATAGAAAAGACCTGCCGAAAGCCCCGTTTCATTCACTCCTTCGACCACAAACTCGGCTTGTTCGACCGCAAGGCCCACATAACCATAGCGAGCGGTAAACTCCATTCCCTCCTTTGCTCCACCCGGAACAAAAGACCTCTGCACATATCCCCTCGGAACAATGGTGTAACGGCTTCCGATTTCGGTATAAGCCCACTCTATTGTACGAGCTGCAACAACCTCATTGTTTTTGGTTGTCAATGTTATTCCCGTGCAAGCGTTCGCTCTGCCAAAAGCACATACGACAACAAGCAAGACGAGAATTGATAGATGTTTTTTCATGTCTGTCATGTTTTTTTGATTAAACCACAAAGGCAAAAGCAAACCTGCCCTGCCTGCTTACTTGGTATAATACGCTCTTTCAGGCTTGTTTGTTTTATGGCTTGTCAAAAAAACAATCAAAACTTCAATCTCCTATCTCGCCACAGCTCAACACCTCTATGTCTCCAAACATTTTTTCTGCATAGAGACGAATGATTTTTTCCGAATCTCGCTCTATCAATTCACTTCGCTTCTCTCTTGTAAAATTATTGAATATCAGCGTATCAAGTCTCATATTCCTTGCTTTCATTGCCTCAAAGGACAAAAGGGTATGGTTTATCGAGCCGAGAAAAGGGTTGGTTACAAACACAAGTTTATAATTCATCGCTGCAATATGGTCGATGGTCAAAAGGTCTTGTCTTATAGGGACCATAAGTCCCCCTGCCCCTTCGACCAACACTCGGTCAAACTTCTCAGAAAGGCAGTTCGTCTTTTCTTCTATTGCTTTCAAATCGACCTTTTTGCCGTCAATTTCGGCAGCAAGGTGAATTGAGGCAGGATAAGAGAACATTGCTCCGCAGGTTGTTTGATTTGTATCTTCGGTACAAAGAGGCATCTTCATCAGACGGCGATGAACCACAATATCGTCCGAAATTCCCGTGCAGCCTGTTTGAATGAATTTTTGCGTTATCACATTCATTCCTTCCTTTTGCCACTTGTTTGCCAAAAATGCGGTGGCGTACGTTTTTCCTATGTCTGTTCCTATTCCCGAAACAAAATAAATGTTGTCTTTCATGTCGTTTTATCGTTTTTTCATCATTAAATAAATAGGATTGTAAGTCAGAGAGAATTTGCCGTCGGTGCAAAATTTCCTGCCATATTGTTCAATAAAGTCAATCTGTCGGCTTTTGCTCCAAGGAACTTTGCCAAGCGAATTGACGCCTGTTGCTTTGAGCGAGCGAAGTATGTCTGAGGGAGAATTGAACCACTGAACTATGTGTTGTTCTTGTGCATCAAGGACCTCAAAATCCTCAGACACCATTTGCAACAACTCGTCCAAAGACAAATAGTCCAAAGATTGAACACCCAAGGAGGCAAACTCCGCAAGATTATCCTTGCCAAAAGAAGACACAAGCATCAAACCATCTTTTGCCAAAGCCTTGTGAGCCTTTTTGAAGAAAGCTCCAATGTTTTCAAACCACTGTATGCAAGAGGCAGAAACAAGTATGGAAATATCCTTCGGGAAATCCATGCTCTCGGCATCGCCTTTTCTGAACTCGACCTGCAAGGGCAGAGAAACCACATCGGCAATATCGTTTGCAATATAGCTTTTGCAATCAAAGTCGGCAAGCATTTTTCGGGTCAGAAGCCCGCTTCCGCAACCGACTTCAAAGACCCTTTGGAACGAAACGCCGTTTCTCTGAAATAAAACGCCGTTTTGACCGACTGAAACGGCGTTTTGTTTTGCTGAAACGGCGAAATAATTTCTCAATATAACAATCAGGTTATCAGCTATTTGATTTTGTACCACTGCATACTCTTCGTAGGTCTTCCAAGCCTTGGAAAATCGCTGTGCAATAAGGGCTTTGTCTCTCATAGTTCGGCAAATATATTTCTCATCTGTTCAAAATCAAAATGCTCACAGTCGATTGTTTCGCTCTCTGTGGTCGTTTGCCATGCCGAAAGCTGATTGTCGGGCGGAAAAATCTTGTCTCTGCCACATATATAAGCCTTGTCGAAAGCGAAACTGCCCGCACCATTTGCCATATATCGCTTCTCTATCGAAACAAGAGCGGCTTTCAATTCTTCGATGTCGCACTCTCTGTCGTCAAGGGGAAAAGTTTTCAATCCTTCTGCCCCTCCGCACATTCTGAGACGAAACTTCTTTAAGGCAGCAGGGCTTAGTGTATTTGTGGTAAGCTCATATACTTTTTGAGGAATACCTTTGGCATTGTCAATCGGCAGCAATGTGCCTGCAAAAGCCACAGAGCGGACAATCCTTTGAGAACAACGGCTCATCACTTCACCCGAAGCAAATACCCCCAAGCTCCATGCAAACAGTCTTATCTCTTCATAGTCGTTCAAAATGGAATAATCGAACGTCCAATCTCTGTAATCCCAAACCAAAAGCACATCATAATCTTCAGAAACAAAGAGCCTCTCCATTGAATCGTCTGCCGACCAGCCGAGAAAGACCACCTTGACACGCCTGCTTGGTGATTTTGTCCTTATGAGTTTTGTTTTCATGTTTTTCCAATCACTTAATTGAGTTTATAAAATATCGAGAAGGTTGTCCAACTCGGCAAAGCTCATTTCCGAATTGAGAGACAATCTCAACCGGCAGCTGTTTTGCGGCACTGTCGGCGGTCTTACGGCAAGGCAATAGAAGCCATGTTCTGCCAACAGCCCTGCTTTTTTCACTGCCTGCTCCGAACTGCCGACAATTATTGGCACAATGTGCGACACAGAAGGCGTTTGCAAACCTTTTTCCTTCAATCTGCCGAGAAAATAGCTCACATTGTTTTGCAACTTCTCCCTTTGGCAAGACAAATCTGCCAATTTATCAATCACAAAGCCCGTCCACTGCATTTGAAGCGGCGAAAGAGCGGTCGAAAATATGAAACCCCTTGCCTTATTGACCAAATAATCTTTGACCACTTGGCTGCAAACGCAAAAAGCTCCGTAACTTGCCACTGCCTTTCCAAAGGTTGCAACAAGCAAATCAATATCTTCCACAACACCCTGACGCTCTGCCTCGCCCAAGCCCCTTTCTCCCACGGCGGCAAGGTCGTGGGCGCAATCAATGTAAAGATATACATTATTGTAACAATGCTTCAACTCTGCCAAAGCCCTCAAATCGCACACATCTCCGTCCATTGAGAAAGTGCTTTCGCTAACCACTATAACCTCATCGTACTTTGAGTGTTTGCTTTCCAATATGGAGGCGAGCTTTTCAAGATTGTTGTGAGCAAAACGAACAAAGTCGCACTTGGAAAGCAAAATGCCGTCAATCAAACTTGCATGCACCAACTTGTCTGCCACAATCAGCGTCCTCGGAGTGCTGATTGCAGGCAGTATGGAGGTGTTTGCATGATAGCCGGAGTTGAAAACAAGAGCCGCAGGCTTGGAATACAAGGCAGCAAGCGTGCTTTCAAGCCTGCAAGTGTGAGCATCAAATCCGCTCATAAGCCTCGAAGAACATGAGGAAAAAGCCGCCGGAGAATTGGAAGCAAAGAACTCCTGTTTCAAAGTCTCGTTACAACCTATCGAAAGGTAGTCGTTTGACGAAAGATTGAGCATCTTACGTCCGTCCTTTGCCACAACAAAACGTCCCTGCACCATGACCTCGGGCAGAGTGCGGAACATACTCTCGTCTTTCAAGGCTTGCAAATCCTCATTCAAGCGTTCTAACATTCCTTTACCACTTTTAGAAGTTTGGTACAAAGAAAGGTCAAGTCCTCTTCGGAAATGATATAAGCAGGCATCACATATACCAACTTGCCAAAGGGTCTTACCCAGATGCCTTCCTCAACAAATCGTCTCTCTGCAAATTCCATATCTACATCTTGCTTCATCTGCACAACGCCTATTGCTCCCAACACTCTGACTTGGGCAACGTTGTCAAATTCTCGGGCAGGCGATAGCAGCTCTTTGAGTTTGGCTTCGATATTTCTTACTCTCTGCTGCCAAGGAGAAGCAAGCAGAAGATTGACACTTGCCAATGCCACGGCACAAGCAAGAGGGTTTGCCATGAATGTTGGTCCGTGCATAAAGGCATGGGGAGAATTGTCAGAAATTGCCGAAGCTATTTTGTCGTTTGTGAGAACTGCCGAAAGGGTAAGGTATCCCCCCGTAAGGGCTTTGCCTATGCACATAATGTCAGGCACAACCGATGTATGCTGATAGGCAAAGAGTTTACCCGTTCTGCCAAAGCCCGTGGCTATCTCGTCAAAAATGACAAGCAAACCATTGTCTCGACAAATCCTTACTGCCTTATTGACAAATTCGGGGCTGTAAAAGTGCATTCCTCCAGCTCCTTGCACTATTGGTTCGAGAATAAGGGCTGCCAAATGGTCCTTATGTTCTCTCACAACCTGCTCCAACTCGCTTGTATCCTCGTCTTCGGGTGAAGAAACAAAGTATCGCTTTGGTAAATCGCTGCTGAAAAGGCTGTGCATACCCGTTACAGGGTCGCAAACACTCATTGCATTCCAAGTATCGCCGTGATAACCCTTGCGAATGGTTACAAAATTGCTCTTCTTCGGCTGAGATGTTGCAGCAAAGTACTGAACAGCCATTTTCATTGCCACCTCCACCGCAACAGAACCCGAATCGGCAAAGAAAATCTTTTGAAAGCTGCTATCGACAAGGCTTAGTATTTTCTCTGCAAGGCGGATTGCCGGAGCGTGTGTGAGACCTCCGAACATTATGTGCGACATTTGACCGATTTGTTCGCAGGCTGCGGCGTTCAATACAGGATTGTTGTAGCCGTGAATGGCAGCCCACCACGAACACATACCGTCTATGAGTTTTCTTCCGTCAAACAATTCTATTCTTACACCCTCTGCCCTTTTTACTCCGAAGACTGTGAGCGGATTTGTGGCACTTGCATACGGATGCCAGAGGTGTTGTTTATCGTATGCCAAGAGTTGCTCAGAGGTCATAGCCGACAGTTTTAATCATTTGCTTATCTTCCGAAACATCATTGCCAAGCGTTGTGAGCATATCCCCCACTATTGCAGAGTTTACTGCAATCCTCATTGCCTGTTGCACTGTTGATTTGTCCAAAAGACGTCTTCCGCCTGCAAATCGGATTTGCACTTTGGGAAGAATAAATCTGAACACGGCAAGGGTGCGAAGTATGTCTTCTTCTGCAAGAGGCGGTGTGTTTTCGAGCGGAGTGCCTTCAATAGGATTGAGAATGTTCACAGGGACACTTTGTAATTGTGTTTCCCTGAGGGTAAAGGCGAGTTCCAAACGTTGCTTTGCACTCTCACCCATGCCGATTATTCCTCCGCTGCACACTTCCATTCCAACCTCTCGGGCATTTTGAAGAGTTTGCAGCTTTTCTGCCGTGGTATGTGTGCTACATAGCGTCGGGAAATAGGAAGGTGCTGCTTCCAAGTTGCAGTGATAGCGGCTCACTCCTGCATCATGGAGCTTTTGAAGAGCTTCTTTGCCCATCAAACCAAGACTTGCACAAATTTGGAGCGAAGTATCCTTTTTCAAATCTCTCACCATTTGGCACATCTTGTCCACATCTTGATTGCTCAATCGCTTACCGGAACAAACAAGAGAGTATCTCTTTACTCCCTGACGCTCATTCATCTTGGCACAAGAGAGGATTTCATCATAGTCCAAGAGAGAATAAATATCGCATTTGCCGTTGTAATGAGCCGATTGGGCGCACCACTTGCAGTCTTCACTGCATTTACCGCTCTTTGCGTTGATTATCGAACACATCTCGAAGACTTTGCCGACCATTTTGGCGGTTATCTCTTCTGCTGCGGCAAACAATTCTTGTTTGTCGGTCGAAAAATACAAATACTCTGCCTCTTGCATGGTTATTTGACCACCTGACAAGACTTTTTCTTTAATCTGTTGTATCATATCTGTACTATATTAAATAAAAAAGCCGCAAACGGACACTCCGTCCGCCTGCGACAACAATAAATTGATGTAATATCTTTCTTAGTCTGCTTTTCGGCAACAACTTCCGTCCTTCCTGCTTGGCAAGAAGGCATAAAAATCCCACAAAAACAGCTTCTCAATTCTGCCAAAAGAAGCAGCAAAAAATCATCTCGGCGTTTCAGTAAAATATCTCGGCGTTTTGTCGAAATAAATCGGCGTTTTATTTTGCCAAAACGGCGTTTTGTTTTCCTTAGTGAGGCATCTGCCATATCGACTGATAATCTTGCAATTACAACAACTCTTTTGAGAGAGTTAAAAGCCGAGGAAGATTTTCTCGACCAGCGAAAAAATCTGCAAACGCTTCTTGAATTTGTATTGCGGAGGCTTCTCATTGCAATGGATTATCGTTTTGATATCTTATTGTCAAAATTGGTATGAGACATTTAGGGTTATATAGTTGTGAAATTGTGCATTGGCTCTTTTGAAGTCAAAGTTGATAAAGTACAATTTGCCGCTTCTGAAACTCAAAAGCGAATAGTTGTAAGATGCATTGACTGCCCAATGCTCTCCTATGGAGTATGAAGCTCCTGCCATGACGAGAAGATTAAGCGGAGTGAAGCCGATAGTTTCCGAAGGCTCATATCCGTAAGAGTTTTCTTCCTTATGAGAAATTAAAACCGAGGGTGTGAGACCTGCCTTCAAGACAATGTTGTCCGCAATCTTGTATCCGCAGCTGAGAACGAAGTCTATGTAAGACGCACTGATGTTTAATCTCGAATAATCGTAGTCTTTACTGCTTTTTTGCCTGCTTCCCTTGGTTGTGTAAGCTATGTCAAGCTGCCAAACAAGGTTTTTACCCTGTTCCAAGCTCAAATAAGCTCCGGCAGTCCAACCAATTTTGTTAAATCCGCTCATGTTATCACCATCGACCTGCGAAGGCACTGCTCCTGCAAGCAATCCTGCCTTGAAGTTTTGGGCTTGCAAACCAAGCAAGGCAAAAATCATGAAAATAGAAAAAAGAAATAGCTTTTTCATCTGTCAATCCGCTGTTTGGTTATAGGAAAAAGGGATTGTAATCCTTCTCATCGCCAATAGTGCTTTGAGGTCCGTGTCCCGGATATACCACAGTCTCTCTCGGCAGAGTAAGTATGTTTTCTTTGAGGTTCCGCATCAGCAAATCCAAGTCGCCTCCCTGCAAGTCGGTTCTCCCTATGCTTTGGCAAAAGAGGGCATCGCCTGTTATGACATACCCTTCTGCCGAATTGTAGTAGCAAAGGCTTCCCGGGCAATGACCCGAACACTCTATCGCTTCTATCTTTGAGCCTCCGAAAACAATCTCTTCGCCCGGCACTATGGTTTTTGTCGGTATGTTATTGGTGTTTATGGGCAGAAATCCCATGGCTTCAGCCTGCCAAGAGACGGTTTTCAAAACCTCAACGGCATCAACCGACACACAAAGCGGCAGCTTGAACTCCTTGCATGCAAACTCCGCTCCGCAAATGTGGTCAATATGTGGGTGGGTAAGCAAGATATGCTTTACTTTCAAGCCGTTGCGATTGACAAAATCGACAATCGTCGCTCTTTCTCTCTCGGTTTGCGAACACACATCGACCAATACGCATTCCTTTGTTTGGTCATACAAAACGTAGGTGTTCACTTCAAAATGATTTTGTGGTATTATCTCTATCATACTGTGCCGTTTTTATCTTTGTATTAGTTCAATCGGGTGTTTACTTTTGGTCTTTTGGTTGGTGTTTTGCTTGTTGCCAAAGTGCCTCCATCTCGTCCAAGCTCATCTGCGGCAGGGTTTTGCCTTCTTGCTCGGCATGCTGCTCTATGTATTCGAAGCGTCTGATAAACTTCTTGTTGGTTTGTTCCAAGGCATGTGAGGGATTGATGTCCAACTTGCGTGCATAGTTTATCATTGCAAAGAGTAAGTCTCCGAATTCTTCGCTTATCCTCTCCTTGTTGTCTTCTTTGGCTGTCTCTTGTCTCAATTCGGCAATTTCTTCTTCTACTTTTGCCCACGTTTGTTCGGCATTGTCCCAGTCAAAGCCCACTCCTGCTGCTTTTTCTTGCAGACGATATGCCTTGATGAGGGATTCTAAGCCGCGGGGAACGCCAGAGAGTACACCCTTTCTGCCTTCGGTGAGCTTAATCTGCTCCCATGTCTTGCGGACTTGGTCGGCTGTGTCAGCCTTTGCCTCTCCGTAAATATGAGGGTGGCGTCTTATGAGTTTCTCACAAAGAGAATCTATTACCGACTTGATGTCATACAAGCCTTTCTCTTCGCCAATTTTGGCGTAAAAGACAATATGCAACAGCAAATCTCCAAGTTCTTTCCTTATATCGTCGGTATCGTCGTCCTCTATGGCTTGTGCCAGCTCGTAAACTTCTTCTATGGTGTTGGGCTTCAAGGAAAGGTTGGTTTGTTTCCTGTCCCACGGACACTGTTGCCTCAATGTGTCCATTATCTCCAAGAGGTGTTGAAACGAAGTCAAAGCTCCTTTATAGTCTTTTTCCATTGTATTGAGTTCTTTTGCGTATTTCAATTTTCAATCCAAGAGTTTGCAATCTCTGCCATGGCATTTACGTCTTGTCGTTTCATGCACTTGAAATGTCTCTTTGGGCATTTGTCATATCCCAACTTGCTGCAAGGACGACACTTCAAGTCTCTGACCTCAAAATTGTAGGTCTTGCCCTTGGAGTTCTTCGCTCTGTAAGGATACATTCCGAAAGCAGGCACCGTATTACCCCAAACCACTATGATGTCTTTGTCGAATGCCGCTGCAATGTGCATAAGTCCTGTGTCGGGAGTGATGACTCCCATGGAGTTTTTCAACAGATATGCACTCTGATTGATATTGTATGCTCCGCAAGCGTTAAAAACTTTTGTTCCCACGGTCTTTTCCACCGCCATTGCCTTGTCGCGGTCGTTGTCGTCGCCCAACAAAAGTATCGGCTTCTGAATAAGGCGGCACAAAGAGACCATTACGTCGGTCGGCATCTGCTTTGTGCAGTGCTTACTGCCAACAACACAAGCCACATAGCCATTTTGAAAGTCCAAAGGCAAGAAATCCGGACTTACAAAGTCCTCTTCTTGCAAAAAGAAGTCCAAACCCATACCGTCATTGCTTACTCCTATCGGCTTGACTGCCTCAAAGTATCTATCGACAACATGAACCGACGGAAGACATTGACGTTTGAAGCGGACAAAGAGCCACTTTTTGAAATTCAGCTTCGGAAAAGACGAACTCTCAACACCCAAAGAGCGTTTTATTCTCCCTGAGCGGAGATTTTTTTGCAAATCTACAACATAGTCAAACTCAAAAGAGCGTAACAATTTGAGCATTTGGGCATAGTCTGAGGTCAATACGTGAACTCGATCTATGTATTTGTTGTTGGTAAGCAGGATTGCATTTGAAGGTTTTGTCAGATAGTGCAACTCTGCCTGCGGAAAACTTTTTTTAATTGCTCTGACAATAGGCGTTGTCAGCACAATGTCTCCAATAGAACTAAATCTTATTACAAGTATTCTCTTAATTTCCATCAGTGTTTTGCCCTTCAAACCTCATCTTTTCTCATTTATACTTTACCCGACTGAGCCGTCAAGGCTTATGGAAAGAAGTTTCTGTGCTTCGACAGCAAACTCCATTGGTAACTTATTCAAGACTTCTTTGGCGTAACCATTAACTATAAGCCCTATTGCCTGCTCTTGGCTTATTCCTCTCTGACGACAATAGAATAGTTGGTCCTCCGATATTTTGGAAGTGGTTGCTTCGTGTTCCACAACCGAAGATTGGTTTTCCACTTTGATGTATGGGAAGGTGTGAGCACCGCAAGTGTCGCTCAAAAGCAGAGAATCGCACTGCGAATAGTTACGTGAATTTTCCGCTCCCTTGTTTACTCTCACCAAACCCCTATATGAGTTCTGGCTTTTGCCTGCCGAAATTCCTTTACTTATGATTGTACTCTTGGTATTGCGACCTATGTGCAACATCTTTGTGCCTGTGTCTGCCTGCTGATGGTTGTTTGTAACGGCAACAGAGTAAAACTCTCCTACGCTGTTGTCTCCCTGCAAAATGCAGCTCGGATATTTCCACGTGATTGCAGAACCTGTTTCAACCTGTGTCCAAGAGAGTTTGGCATTGTTGCCCTTACAAATGCCCCTTTTGGTAACAAAGTTGTATATTCCGCCCTTTCCGTCCTTGTCGCCGGGATACCAATTTTGTACAGTGGAGTATTTGACTTCTGCATCTTGCATTACCACAATTTCTACAATGGCTGCGTGCAACTGGTTCTCGTCTCGCTGCGGTGCAGTGCAACCCTCCATATACGAAACATAGCTTCCTTGGTCGGCAACGATGAGTGTTCTCTCAAACTGACCCGTTCCGCCTGCGTTTATCCTGAAATAGGTCGATAGTTCCATAGGACAACGCACTCCCTTGGGAATGTAACAGAAGCTGCCGTCGGAAAACACTGCCGAATTGAGAGCTGCAAAGTAGTTGTCGCCTGCCGGAACAACGCTTCCCAAGTATTGCTTTACAAGCTCGGGATATTGCTTTACAGCCTCGCTGAACGAGCAGAATATAACCCCTGCCTTTTGCAAGGTGTCTTGAAAAGTGGTTTTCACGCTCACCGAATCCATCACCGCATCGACCGCAACACCGCTCAGACGTTTCTGTTCGTCCAACGAAATGCCCAACTTGTTGAAAGTATCCAACAAAGCCGGATCGACTTCGTCCAAGCTCGACAACTGTTTTTTCTTCTTGGGAGCTGCATAGTAGATGATGTTCTGCAAATCTATCGGCGGAATGTCGAGATGAGCCCAATCGGGACACTTCATCTTCACAAAACGACGGTAAGCCTGCAAACGGAACTCCCTCAACCACTCAGGCTCTCCTTTGAGTTCCGAAATCCTGCACACCACTTGTTCATTGAGACCTTTATCTATCAGTTCTGTCTCAATATCAGTAACAAAGCCGTACTTATACTGCTCGTTAGTTACACTGTCTATAAGTTTTTTGTCATTTCCCATACCAAAGAAAACAATTCATGACTGCAAAAGGTCATATCACTTTGCAAAAATACTGCTTTTATGTATCATGACAAAATTTAGACTTGATTTTTCGGTCTTGTCGATTGCAAAAAGCAAACAAAATCAAACGCCGTTCTGCTCGGATAAATCGGCGTTTTGGAAAAATAAAACGGCGTTTCATATTTTCTATTTTTGGATTTGCAAGTGGTTGAAAAT
>SAMEA3663015__coassemble_111_pt1 | contig 75700 bp, 70 predicted proteins | sample SAMEA3663015__metabat2_low_PE_008 | metagenome-assembled genome bin SAMEA3663015 (sample SAMEA3663015) | pig gut metagenome | biome: pig gut; feature: pig-associated habitat; material: faeces | place: France | collected 2012
ATTCTGACGAAAGGGCGTTTGACGAAAATAAATCGGCGTTTCAATTACCCAAAAAGCCGCCTTGGGGTTGCAAGACGGCTTTTTGATTTTCTTATGCTTTTGGCGGATAGTCTATATTGTAGTGAAGTCCGACGCTTTCTTTGCGGTCGGTTGCCATTTTGATTATCAGGTAGCTGTTGGCTATCAGGTTTCGCAGCTCACAGAGCTTTGGAGTGAGTACGCTTCGGTTGTATAGTTCTTCGGTTTCTTTGTATATAAGTCCCATTCGCACAAAGGCTCTTTGAAGTCTGAGGTTGCTCCTTACAATACCCACATAGTTGGTCATGATTTGTTGAACTTCTTTGACCGATTGAGTAATGAGGCTTATCTCTTCGTTCAGTTCCATGCCCTCGGCATTCCAATCGGGTATTTGTTCGCAAAAGTCGGTGGTGTGTATCTTGTCTTTTGAGTCGAGAAAGGCTCTGTGGGAATAGACCAAACTTTCCAAAAGTGAGTTTGAAGCAAGGCGGTTTGCCCCGTGAAGTCCCGTGCAGGAACATTCTCCCGAGGCATAAAGGTTGCCTATGCTCGTTCGGGCATAGCTATCGACTTCTATTCCTCCGCAACCGTAGTGTGCAGCAGGGACGATAGGTATCATTTCGTTGGTGATGTTGATTCCTATTTCTAAACATTTGGCATAAATGTTTGGAAAGTGTCGCATTATCTCTTCTTTGCTTACTGCCCTGCAATCCAAATACTCATGGTCGTCGCCTCGTCGGGTCATCTCGTTATTGACTGCCCTTGCCACTATGTCTCTTGGGGCAAGCGAACCTCTGCTGTCGTACTTTTCCATGAAGCTCTCGCCGTCAAGGGTTTTCAATATTCCGCCTGCTCCTCTCATTGCTTCGGTTATGAGGAACGATGGCTTTTCTCGCGGATTGTAGAGCGAAGTCGGGTGAAATTGTACGAACTCCATGTGTTTCAATCTGCCTTTTGCACGATGCACCATGGCTTGTCCGTCTCCTGTTGCTATGACAGGGCTTGTGGTTGTCGAATATACGTTGCCGTTTCCACCCGTGCAGAGCATTGTTACCTTGGCAAGGTAAGTGTCTATGCTGTTTGTTTCGGTGTTGAGTACGTATGCTCCGAAGCACTTGATGTCTTTTCGCCTTCGATTGACTTCTTCTCCCAAGTGGTGTTGGGTTATCAAATCTACTGTGTACTGGTGTTCTTTTAATTCGATATTGGGGTGTTGTCGGGCTTTTTCCAACAATGCTCTTTCTATCTCGAAGCCGGTGTTGTCTTGATGGTGCAAAATCCTAAACTCCGAATGGCCTCCCTCTTTGGCAAGGTCAAAAGCTCCCGTCTGCTTTCTGTCGAAGTTAGTTCCCCATTCGACGAGTTCCTTTATTCTGTCGGTCGATTCGGTTATGGTAAGCCGAACACTGTCTTCATCGCACAAGCCTGCACCTGCAATAAGGGTGTCTTTGATATGCTTTTCGTACGAATCGGGTCCGTACATCACGGCTGCAATTCCGCCTTGTGCATATTTTGTCGAGCTTTCTGAAGCTGCGGCTTTGGTAAGTATGCAAACCTTTCCGTAAGGTGCTACTTTAAGGGCATAGCTTAATCCTGCTATGCCCGAACCTATTACCAAAAAATCTATTCTGTATCGCATTTGTTACCCATTTAGTGCCTCCGCACCACTGCATATTTCTATTATCTCATTGGTTATGGCGGCTTGTCTTGCTTTGTTGTAGGTCAATTTCAACTCTTTCAAAAGGCTTTCGGCATTGTCGGTTGCCTTGTGCATCGATGTCATTCTCGCTCCATGTTCTGAGGCAAAGGAATCCAAAAAGCATTTGTACATCTGCATTTTTAGCGATTGGGGAATGATGTTTGAAAGTATCTCCGATTTGTTAGGCTCATATATGTAGTCTTTCTTCTTCGACGACTTCTCTTCTTCCGCCTCTTTCAGCTCTATTGGCAGAAATTGTTCGCATTGCAGTATTTGTGTACTTGCGTTCTTAAATTGATTGTAGATAATTTCAACTCGGTCATACTTCTTGTCGATGAAAGTTTGCATGACAAAATCGGCAATTTTGCTCACATTGTCAAACGAAAGTCTGTCCCAAATTTCGTCATCGCCACCAATGAAGTTGATATTTGTCTGTTTTTTGAAAAAATCCGAGCCTCTCTTACCATAACTCAACAAATCAATTTTGATATATCGGTCTTGCTCCTGCCAGAATCGCACTCTCTGCATTGCAGATTTTATTATATTGGCATTGAAACTTGAACACAATCCCTTGTTTGAAGTAAGAACGACAAGCAATACCGTGTCCGGCTTATTGTTTCTTGCGTAGGGCATATCCAAGACTTCACTGTCGCAAAGGCTTTGAATGATTTCTGTCATTTTTGACGAGTAAGGACGTAACTTTGTGATTGCATTTTGAGATTTTCGCAACTTTGAAGCAGATACCATCTTCATTGCACTCGTTATTTGTTGAGTGGAACCTACCGAAGCTATCCTTGTCCTTATCTCTTTCAAATTTGCCATAATTCTATGCTTTATATTTCTTGCTGATGTCTTTTGCAACCGCTTCCAACTCCGACAAGATATTGTCGTCAATTCGTCCTGCTTTCAAGTCTTCAAGCAATGATTTGTGTTCTCTTTCAAGTTGGAAGATGTATTCGTTTTCAAAGTTTTTCACCTTGTCGATAGGAATGTCTTGCAACCAGCCTTTTGTTCCGCAAGCTATGATTGCAACCTGATGTTCCACCTTCATTGGTGAGTATTGCGGCTGCTTCAATATCTCGACATTGCGTTTTCCTTTTTCCAATACAAATTTTGTGGCAGCATCCAAGTCTGAACCAAACTTGGAAAAAGCCTCCAACTCTCTGTATTGGGCTTGGTCCAATTTCAACGTTCCGGACACTTTCTTCATCGACTTGATTTGTGCTTTTCCTCCAACTCTCGAAACCGAAATACCAACATTGATTGCCGGTCTTACGCCTGCATTGAAGAGGTTTGTCTCCAAAAATATCTGTCCGTCGGTAATTGAAATGACGTTTGTAGGGATATATGCCGACACATCGCCTGCCTGAGTTTCTATAATTGGCAAGGCTGTGAGCGAACCACCTCCTTTGACAATCGGTTTCAAACACTCCGGCAAGTCATTCATGTTTTTGGCAACGCTGTCTTCGGCAATTATCTTACCTGCTCGCTCCAACAATCTTGAGTGTAGGTAGAATACATCTCCCGGATAGGCTTCACGTCCCGGCGGACGACGAAGCAACAAAGAGACTTCTCGATATGCAACGGCTTGTTTGCTCAAATCGTCATACACAACCAAGGCTGCTCGTCCCGTATCTCTGAAATACTCTCCTATTGCCGCTCCTGCAAATGGTGCATAGAACTGCATGGCTGCCGAATCGGAAGCTGTTGCTGCCAAAACGACCGTATATTTCATTGCTCCCTTTTCTTCGAGGGTCTTTACTATGTTTGCAACAGTCGAACCTTTCTGTCCGCAAGCTACATAGATACAATAGACCGGCTTTCCGCTGTCGTAAAATTCTTTTTGATTGAGTATGGTGTCTATTGCGATAGCTGTCTTTCCTGTCTGTCTGTCTCCGATTATCAACTCTCTCTGTCCGCGTCCTATCGGTATCATCGAATCGACTGCCTTCAAACCTGTCTGCAATGGTTCTTCGACAGGCTGTCTGTAAATTACGCCGGGAGCTTTTCTTTCGAGAGGCATCTCAAATAGTTCGCCCTCAATCTTGCCTTTTCCGTCAATCGGTTCTCCTATGGTGTTGATTACTCTTCCCAACAAACCTTCTCCCACTCTTATGGAGGCTATTCGTTTTGTTCTTTTGACAATATCTCCTTCGCTGATTGAGTCTGCGTTTCCCAATATGACAACTCCGACATTGTCTTCTTCAAGATTTTGTACTATTGCCTGAACTCCGTTTTCAAACTCCACCAATTCTCCCGCTTGAACGTTGCCAAGTCCGTACACTCTCGCAATTCCGTCTCCTGCAGTCAAAACCGTACCAACTTCTTCCAAACTTGTTTCAAGATTTGTGTTTGAAAGCTGTTGTCTAAGTATCGCCGTAACCTCCGATGGTTTAATTTCTGCCATATCAAATATGCTTTATGTCGTTATTTTACATCAATATCTTGTTCTCTTTATGCTCCAAGCCTAAAATATCTTCTCGTAAACATTTTTTGAGAAGCTGGTTTTCAACTTTGAAAACTGCTTCATGAAACTTGCATCGTAAAGTTTTCCGTCAACAAACAAATGAAATCCTCCGATCAAGTATTTGTTTACTTCGGTCTGCAAATCAATTTCGGATTGTAAGACTTCTCTTATCTTGTCCGAAACGAGTTGCAACATCGACTCATCTATACTTTCGGCTGTTGTAAGTTTCACCGTCTTGATGTGATTGTACTCCTTATATATATATGTATATCTTTCGGCTATCTCAAAAAGCAGAATGTCTCTTCGCTTTGCAATCAACAGCTCGACAAAAGCAAGAGTCAGTTCTTCAACTCTGCCTGAGAAGACGTCGTTTACTATTGATTTTTTCTTGCATGGCTTGATTACGGGATTTTTGAGAACAACCCGCAATTCGCGATTTTGTTTGCACACATCCATCACAAGAAGCATATCTTGGTAAACCTGCTTTGAAATGTTTTTTTCCAAGGCAAGGTCAAACAAAGATTGAGCATAACGAGTTTGTAGCTTGTAGCTGTTCATGATAGATTTACAATTTTACCTCAGATATTTTCTTTTCAATAATCTCGTTGCTTTTTTGTTTGTCCGAAAGCTCGTGTTTAAGCAAGTCTTCCGCAATTTCTATCGAAAGATTGGCTATTTCGTTTTTCAATTCCGTCATAGCGTGCAATTTTTCGTAGTTTATGGTCTCTCTTGCGGCAGATATTATTCGTTGAGCTTCCTGTTGAGCGCTTTGCTTTGCTTCTTCAATGATTTTTTCTTTCAAAAGTTTGGTCTCTTTCAACATTTGGTCTCTTTCTTGCTGAGCTTGTTTCAAGAGTAGTTCGTTATCACATTGAAGTTGCTGCATTTCCTGCTTTGCTTTGTCGGCAGCCTCCAACGATTGTTTGATGCTTTCTTCTCTGTTCTTCATCATTCGCAGAACAACAGGCCAGCCAAACTTTCCCAAAATAAACAACAAAACAAGGAAAGTAAGGAACATCCAAAACAACAGACCTATTCCGGGTGTCAATAATCCCATATCTTTATAAGATTTCGTTCAAAAAAAAATGCAACAGAGTGCTGTGTCAAAGTTCGACACAGCACCTTGTTTTTGTTTTTTGATGTTTGTTTATTTCATCAATATGACCAACAAACAAACCACATTGGCAAACAAAGCTACTGCCTCGACCAAAGCTGCGGCGATAATCATGTTTGAACGAATATCTCCCGTCGCTTCGGGTTGTCTTGCAATAGCTTCCATACCGCTTTTACCGATGTTTCCAATTCCAAGACCTGCTCCTATTGCGGCAAGTCCTGCTCCAATTCCTGCCAAACCGTATCCAAACGGTGCCAAATTGCTAACTTCCAATAATGTTGATAAAAATGTCATAACTAATACTGTTTAGTGCTTTTATTGCTTTTCTATCCTTTGATTTCAACTCTTGCAATCGGACCCCAAAGGTATGACTTTTTTTCGATACACTGTACAAACTAAATTACAAAAAAATAAAATACAATTTTAATGCCTTGATTTGCAAAGTATTATCGTTACACCCAAAAAGTTTTTTCGCAAAAGGCTTTGTGAGAATGCAATAAAAGTGTACCTTTGCACTCGCAAATGGGGCAGTAAGGCGTCAAATGCAGGTCTTCGTAGCTCAGCTGGTAGAGCAATTGACTCTTAATCAATGGGTCCAGGGTTCGAGTCCCTGCGAGGACACAAAGATATACAACCTCAACTTAGGCTGAGCGTGCCACTTTAGCTCAGTTGGTAGAGCGCCGCATTCGTAATGCGTAGGTCTGCGGTTCGAGTCCGCAATGTGGCTCTATGAAAATCCAAGATAAAATCAGAGATTTGGCACGACACCACTCAAATGGTGTCATTGCTTTACGCAGACATCTGCATCAATACCCCGAATTATCAAAACAAGAAGTAAATACAGCCAATTTTATTTGCCGTTACTTGGACAGTCTCGAAAGAGTAAGCTACAAAAGAGATATTGCAGGCAACGGAATTTGCGGATTTGTTGAGGGAAAGAACCCTCAAAGTGGCTGCGTTGCTCTTAGAGCCGACATGGATGCTCTTCCGATATGCGAGAAAACCAATCTTGCTTTCAAGTCTCTCAACGAAGGAGTAATGCACGCTTGCGGTCATGATGTTCACATTGCTGTTTTGCTTGGTGCAATCACTATTTTGTCTGAAATAGCGGACGACTTTGAGGGCAGGGTGATGTTTATCTTTCAGCCTTCGGAAGAACACTATCCCGGGGGTGCGATAACAATGCTAAATGCCGGCATATTCGACCAAGTGAAACCCTCAAAAATATTCGCCTTGCACACAACCCCCGAAATGGAAACGGGAAAAATCGGCATAAGAGAGGGAAAATACATGGCATCAACCGATGAGATATATATAGAGGTAAGAGGCAGAGGAGGGCATGGAGCAACTCCCGAGCTGAACATTGACCCTATTGTTGCGGCATCTCACATTGTGATAGCCCTTCAAACAATCGTCAGCCGAAATGCAAATCCCACAATGCCCACAACCTTTTCCGTAGGCAAATTTATTGCAGAGGGACGAACAAACATAATACCTTCGAAGGTTGAATTGGAATGTATCATCAGAACGTTTGATGAGGCTTGGCGAAAACAAGCACACCGACTTATTCATCGCATAGCCGAAGAAACGGCAAAAGCATACGGAGCAACGGCAGACGTATTTATCGACCATGGTTATCCGTTTGTGAATAACAATCCGGCCCTTGTACGCTCTGCAAAGCAATGGGCAAGAGACTATTTGGGGGAAGAAAACGTGCTTGACATCGATATGAGAATGACTGCCGAAGATTTTTCTTATTTTGCTCAAAGAGTACCTGCCTGCTATTTCCGTTTGGGAACGAAGATTGAGGGAAAACCGATAACCAATCTTCACACTGCCGAATTTGATGTCGATGAACATTGCATAGAAGTAGGAATGGGTATTGCAACTCTTTTTGCAGTCAATGGTTTGAGTGAGAAAGCTGAACAAGTTCTCTGACAATAATCAACCGAAATAACATATTGCCGAACAAAAGCGGCGTTTTATTTCAGTGAAACGCCCTTTCAAACAAACAAAACGCCGTTTCGCTCTTTTGAAACGGCGTTTTGTAATTGTCTGTTCTGTAAATACTTCAACTAATTTTTAATCCATCTTTATTGAACGACGGATTTTTTGGGTTCAGTTGTCTTCGAAAAAGCCGAACTCTCGACTGTCTGCTCAGAAATCAAAGGTTTCTCTCTGCATTGTTTCGGATTACCAATTTTTTTTGCTTTGATAATGGCATTACCAAGGCGTGATAATGTCATTACCATGACGTGGTAATAGTATTACCACGCCTTGGTAATTTTTGATAATCCGTTTTTGTCGGTGCAGATTGGGGAAATATGCTGTTCAAAAGCCGATATGATGTCATATCAGGCCGGTTCGTTTTGCGAAAATCCCCCGATTGGAAGTTTGTATTTCCAATCGGGGGATTGTGAATTTGTTTTTTTGTTATTCTGATTAGTATGCTTTTGCGAAAATTACTCTTTGCGATGAAGGTTTTCCGCTATATACGCATCTGCCTTCTTCTTTTTCGTTGTCAAATGGTATGCAACGTATTGTCGCCTTGGTGAGTTCTTTGATTTTTTCTTCGGTTTCTGCCGTTCCGTCCCAATGTGCAGAGATAAATCCGCCTTTGTGTTCCAATATATCGACAAATTCTTCCCAAGTATCTGCCTTTCGGGTGTTGTCCAATCGGTATTGAAGCGCCCTGTTGTAAAGGTTGGATTGAATATCATCGAGTGTCGGCTTGACAAGTTCTGTAACCGTTGCTATATCTACAAGCTCCTTGTTCATTGTGTCTCGTCTTGCAATTTCGCATTTGCCTTCTGCCAAATCTCTTGCTCCTATGGTTATTCTCAAAGGAACTCCCTTAAATTCATATTCGTGGAATTTCCAGCCGGGTTTGTATTCTCGGCGGTCGTCATAGCGAACGCTTATGCCTTGTTGTTCAAGTGTGGTTTTTATTCTCTCGGCTTGTTGGTTGATTTTCTCACATTCTTCCTCGGTTTTGAAGATTGGGATTATCACAACTTGTATTGGAGCGAGTGCAGGCGGCAATACCAAACCCTCATCGTCAGAATGGGTCATGATAAGCGCTCCCATCAATCGGGTGGAAACTCCCCACGAGGTTGCCCACACATATTCCAATTTGTTTTCTTTTGAAAGGAATTTGACATCAAAGGCTTTTGCGAAATTTTGTCCCAAAAAGTGTGAAGTACCTGCTTGAAGTGCCTTGCCGTCTTGCATCATTGCCTCAATGCAATAGGTATCCACCGCTCCCGCAAAGCGTTCATTTGGAGACTTTACGCCTTTTATCACAGGCACTGCCATGAATTTTTCTGCAAAATCGGCATATACATTCAACATCTTCTTTGCTTCTGCCTCTGCTTCCTCCCTTGTGGCGTGAGCAGTGTGTCCTTCCTGCCACAAAAACTCCGCTGTTCTCAAAAACATTCTCGTTCTCATTTCCCAACGAACCACATTTGCCCATTGATTGCAAAGAATGGGAAGGTCTCTGTATGATTTTATCCAACGCTTATAAGTATCCCAAATAATGGTTTCGGAAGTCGGTCTCACAATAAGTTCCTCTTCAAGTTTTGCATCGGGGTCGGGTTCAAGTCCTGCGGTGCCGTCTTTCTTTGGAGTGAGCCTGTGGTGAGTTACAACGGCACACTCTTTTGCAAAACCCTCGACGTGTTCTGCTTCTTTCTCAAAAAAGGACTTTGGAATGAACAAAGGGAAGTACGCATTTTGATGTCCGGTTGCCTTAAACATATTATCCAATGCCGATTGCATCTTTTCCCATATCGCATAGCCGTAGGGTTTTATCACCATGCAACCTCTGACAGAGGAGTTCTCTGCCAAGTCGGCTCTAACAACCAATTCATTGTACCATTCGGAGTAATTTTCCGACCGTTTTACGAAATCTTTTGCCATATTGCTAAACTTTTTGTCTCTTTATTATGTCTAAGTAGTTGGAAGCAAAAGAAAAAATTAGTACTTTTGCCCTCCGTAACAATGTGCAAAAGTACAAAAATATTTTTTGAAGCAATAAAAACAAGGAGTGGTATTATGAAAATCAGGAAATTATGTATGCCAACTTTGGTTTTGGCAGTTATTGTAACCTTTTCAGGTCTTATGTTTTCGGGTTGCAACGCCGCCTTGACGGCAGCAAGTTGCGACGATGTGTATTCGACTTCAGACGATGACGAATACTTGAAAAACTACACCCCTTCAAGAAGTTCTGATTATGTCTATCAAGATCCGAACTTCCAAAAGCAAACCAATTCGTACAGAGAGGCAATTCAAAACCCCGGAGCAACATCTCAGACCCCTTTGTCGGATACTCTTCAAGAACAACCGGCTTCGGACTATATCGACTATGACGAAGACGATTATTATGACTATGCTTATAGTGCGAGAATAAGGAGATTTCACTCTCCTGTGATATATTACGACTACTATGCGGACTATTATACCAATATGTATTGGTACACATACGACCCTTTCTATTGGGGAACGTCCATTTACTTGGGTTACAGCTGGTGGTATCCGACATATTATTCTCGTTGGTACGATCCTTTCTATTGGTCTTGGTATAGTCCTTACTACTATCCGTATCATCATCACTTCTGTTGTCATCACCATTATCCTCATCACGATATATGTTACTACAACAGCCATGACCACAACTCAAACCTTTACAGAGGAATTTCGACAGGCACAGGATATATTCGTCGTGGAGAAGGAGCGATAACAAGAGCAGGAAACATCGACGGAACAAAGCTATCGAGAAGTCTCGGAACAGGTTCTGCGAACACTTTGTCAAAAGGCAATGTTACATTGAACCGAAATGCAACGTCGGCAGGCTCATTGACCACTCCGAGTGCAGGAAAGCCTGCAATCTCTCGCACAAACAATCAGGCCAATGTTTCAAAACCGCTTGCAAAACCAATGCAACGCTCGACCACTGCAACCAAAACCATTGGCGGAAGCACCAAACCAATCAACAATCCTTCAAACACTTCGACCATAACCACAAATCGGAGCAAGAACACTTACACCCCTCCTGCCCAAAGCAGAAAAACAACTCCTTCGACAATAAAATCGAACCGCAACATCAATCGTTCAAATTCTGTCGGCAGACCTTCGACAAACAGAAGCATAAATCGTTCGTCCTCACAGCAGAATTATCGTTCCGGCAGCAGGAGTACTTATTCTTCTCCTTCGAGAAGCAGCAGCTCAAGCAGCAGTAGAAGCATGGGTTCAAGTTCTTCTTCTCGCAGCAGCTCGGGTTCTTCTCACTCGATAAGAAGATAACATTTGTAATCAAAGAATAAAAACAACAAAACGATGAAAAAGATATTTGTATTAGCATTATCGATTTGTGCTTTCGCAGGTTTGAAGGCACAAGTTTCGCCTGACTACTCTTTGTGGCTCAGTCAGTATGGTCTGAACGGAACTGCAAACTATATCTCTCGTTCGGGAGCAATCGGAGCGGTAGGAGGCGATGTCATGTCCTCACATTTCAATCCCGCAGGCTTGGGTTTATACAAAAAAAGCGAGCTTACCTTCTCTTCGGGAATAAACTTCAACTTTACCGATGCAAACATTGAGGGATTGTCTTTAAGCGACGACAGAACAGGATTTAACTATGGCAACTTCGCTCTTGTAGGCACAATAAAGGCAGAAAGCACCGGTTTGAAATATGTTCAACTCTCTTTCGGTATCAACCGTTTGAAGAACTTCAACTCTCGAAAGACAATGATGAGAAACTCTGTCAGCTCTTCGTTTGTCAATGATGTTGTGTTAGATGCAATAGTCCGTACTCAAGATGCCGAGAACGATTTTATAAGAGCAGGAGTTGTCGATTTGGATTCAAACTACATTTTGAGTTCTATTTATGAGAGCGGAACATTTTCTCAACTCAAAACAATCAAAGAGACAGGTTACATCAATGAGTTTTCTTTCTCTTTCAGCGGTAACGTAGATGATTGGTTCTATTTCGGAACAACCTTTGGTATGCCTTGTGCTTACTACAAAAGTGTCAGCTCTTTCTCCGAAGAAAGGTTCGATGCGGCAGGCGAAAGCAATGGTTATTACACCTACAACGAAATTCAGGAACTCTCGACCGTCGGAGTAAACTTCAAGGCGGGCGTTATAGTAAAGCCAATCAATATGTTGAGGTTCGGACTTGCCATTCACACCCCTACATACTACGCAGTGGAAGACAATTACTGCTCGGAGGTAAAATATAATAGCTATGCAGGCAGTGTAGCTCCTACTTACGAGTATGCAATTCAAAGTCCGTTCCGCTTTTTGGGCAGTATGGCATTGGTTCTCGGCAGCAACAGCTCTGCAATCGGCGGAACGATAAGTGCAGACTACGAGTTTGCAGATTACAGCAACATGAAGTATCGTTTTGACAATGATTTGCTTTACGAAAATGAGCTCAACACCGTGGTAGAAGACCTTTTCAGAGCTGCTCATACTTTGAGAGTGGGTGGCGAGTTGAAGCTCGGAATGATTGCCCTCAGATGCGGATACTCCTTTATGAGCAATCCTTACAACGAACCTAACGATGCAACAATTAACACCATGAGTGCAGGTTTCGGATACAAGACCAAGCACTATGTGTTCGACCTTGGTTATGCCAACATCAGAACCAACGGCAATTATCAGTTCTATGACGGAGCTATTGCTTCACTTGAAAAGAGCAATCACATCGTTCAGGCAACTTTCGGCATAAGATTTTAATCAGCAAACCAAGTTTCACACCGAAGGAGCATCGATGCTTTTCGACGCTCTGCCAAAAACAAAAATCGGGGGAGTTTCGATTGAAGCTCCCCCGATTTTTGTTTTTGGCAAATATTCAGCCAATCGGCTATTTATATTCTTTGCATTCTATTTCGTTGTTCAAGAACATGGTTGCGTTCATTGCCAAAGCACCCATTTCGTCCTCACCTGCATATACTTCAACAGGGGCAATGAATTTCACTCTCTCGATAACCTCATCGTCAAACGGCTTTCCCTTTGCTATACCTCCGGTAAGGATTATGGCATCTACCTTTCCGTTCAACACTGTTGCCGCAGCTCCGATTTCTTTTGCCACTTGGTAAGCCATTGCCGACTGAATGAAAGCGTGTTCTTTGCTTCCTTCTTTTGCTTTTGTCTCAACTTCATAAGCATCGTTAGTGCCAAGATAAGCCACAAAGCCGCCTTCGCCCACAATCATCTTCTTTATCTGCTCTTTGGTGTACTTTCCGCTAAAGCAAGCATTGATTATGTGATTTACAGGCAAAGAACCTGTTCTCTCAGGTGAGAAAGGACCTTCTCCGTCCAAAGCCTGATTGACATCAATTACCAATCCCTTTTGGTGAACACCCACGCTCACACCTCCACCCAAGTGAACGACAATCAAATTCAAGTCTTCATATTTCTTGTTGTGGTCTTTGGCATAGCGTCTTGCTATTGCCTTTTGATTGAGAGCGTGAAATATGCTCTGACGAGGGAAAGCCGGATGTCCGCTCACTCTTGCCAAAGGGTGCATTTCATCAACTACCACAGGGTCTGCAATGATTGCGGGAACTCCTTCCAAGGAAGAAGCTATGTCGTGAGCAATCAAACCTCCCAAGTTGCAGGCATGCTGTCCCGAAACACCTTTTTTCAAGTCTTCCAACATCGCATCATTAACTCGCCACACGCCCGAAGAAATTGGTTTTACCAAACCGCCTCTTCCGACAATCACTTTAAAATCTCTGATGTCAAAGCCTGCTGCCTTTACTTCTTCGAGTACAATGCTTTTTCTAAACTCGTATTGGTCTGCAATGCAGTTGTACTTTGCAATCTCTTCTGCCGAATGTTTCAAATTCTTGACAAAGAGTTGCTCTTCCTCGTTATATACGGCTATCTTGGTGGAGGTAGAACCCGGATTGATAGCCAAAATCAACTTTCTTGAATCCATATTTTTGTAAGTCTCTATTAAAAATCAAGTCCTTCTTCGGGGCTGCAAAGATATATCAAATCTTTCGTATCCCCAAATCAATCAATGTTTTTCGGTAATTATAATTCAGTTTAATATTTTAACGATTGCAAGTTGGCTTTTGCTTCGGGAAGATTTTTGAGTATCATTCCTATCTGCTCACAAGTCTCAATCTGAGAACAATCTCCGCAAGTCTCAAAGCCTTTCTCTCTTACGCACTTACGGATTTGGCACATACCCTCGCAATAAGCAAACTTAACTCCCTCGGTTCTGCAACCCATACAGTTGATAGTCTCTGTGGTAATTGCATCTGTCCCGTTCATTTCTCTCCACTTCTCTGCTGTCTGTCTTCTAAGCTCATCGTCGTTTTTTATTGTGGCAATGCGAGCTTCGCAAGTCTCACAATCCAATCCGCAACAAGCAATCAGTTTATGCTCCATGTTGGTTTTTGGTTTCTGTATTTTTTGATTTCCCATGATTTTCGGCGAAATTACAAAAAAAAGTCGAACTGCACCATAAATCACACAAAAATCGGACAAAGAAAGATTTTATTGCTAACTTTGCAGCCGTTAAAACAGACAGATATGAAGAAGATTTGCTATTTTTGTTTGGCGGCTTGTCTTATTTTGACAGCTTGTTCCAAGACCTCATCTTTCGTAATGGAAATTCCGGAGCTTACTCAGGGAAGCATATTGCTCATTCACGCAACTCCTTCTCAAATAGAAGCAGGATTGCAAGACACTTTGGCTTTTGCAGAGTTTGACAACGGCAGGTTTGAAACCTCCTTTGACACTCTTCAATTCTCTTCTGACCACATGGATTGTTCGGTAATAATCCGCACAAAAGACGGAAAATTTGCCTGCAATCTGCCTTTGCCTCTCTCAAAGGGCAAAACCACCAAGATGAAAATCGAAAAAGTGAGCCAATATATGAAAGGAGAAGGATTGTTGAAGAGTTCCTATTCGGGAAACAAGTATGCAGAGAGCTTTTCCGACTTTTTCGTAAAATTAGTTACCCTCACCGAAACTTCTCACGAACAACAAGATGCCTCAGAACAAAAAAAGATACAGCAACAGCAAGTCTTGCTCTACAAAGACTTCCTAAACAAATATCCTTCTTCGGGATTGGCATACTCGCTTCTCATAGGGCAGGTTCTTCAAGCCAATGTGAGCGAAAGCAATCCGATAACGGACTATTGCTCTGAGCTTTGCTTAGACATCGACTATGAAAACGCATGGGCAGAGTATCTTTCCAACGTTATGAAAGACCGCAGAAAGAAAGCTCTAAGCTCGTCTGTTTTGTCTTTCAGTGCATTGGACGCCGACGAAAAGACAATCACCGAAAGAGACATCAAGCCTTACGAGTATGTATTGGTGTGTTTTTGGGCTTCGTGGTGCAAACCATGCAGAGAAGAGCTGCCTTTGTTGAAGCAACTCTACAAAGAGTACAACTCAAAGGGCTTGGAGATTGTCAGCATCTCGGTTGATACCAACCCTGCCGAGTGGTTGGAGTTTGTAAAGCAAAATCCGCTTCCGTGGCTTTCGCTCATAGGTAACGGAAGAGAGCTTACAAGCCGCTACGACTTCGAAATGATTCCTATGAACATGATTGCAGACAAAGAAGGCAGGATAATAAAACGAGATTTGTTCAAAGACGACATACGAAAGGCTGTTTCCGAACTTTTCGACAAGTAATCAATGGAACTGAAACGCCTTTGCTCGCGACATTTGTCGCTCATACTCTTCTTTGTCGGCATTGCAGTGGGATTGTCCGCCGTGTTTTTCGTGCTGAAAGACAATATTCATATTGTATCTGAGGCAAAGCCCCAATCCGATGCTCAAACCACAAACCGCAAAGCTCCGAAAACACAGCCCTCTTATCATTTTGCAAGTTCAAAATACCACTTCCGACCTTTCAACCCAAACAGCGTAAGTCGCAAAGAGCTTCTTTCTTTCGGTTTGAGCGAAAAACAAGCAGACAACATACTCAACTATCGCACCAAAGCAGGAGGTTTCAAAAACAAAGAGCAGTTTGCCCGTCTCTATTGTATGCAAGGAGGATTGTTTGAGCAAATTTCGCCCTATTTGGTCTTTGAAAACCAAATTGCAAAGAGCGAAACAACAAGCGAAAACACTCTCTCGGAAACCCAAACTCCCCATACCGCTGCTGCAAAACCCGAAACACACAAACTTGTTTTGGATTTGAACCTTTGCGACAGCTTAGATTTGCAACAAATCAAAGGAATAGGGCAGAAAAGAGCCTCAATGATTTACCGATATGGCAAAAAACTCGGAGGATATGTAAGTGTGGAACAGCTCAAAGAGGTATATGGCATTGACGAAAGCCTTTTTGAGAGCATAAAGTCTCACTTTGTCGTTTCAGACTGCCCGATAAGAAAGGTGAACATCAACTCCGACCAAATTAAAACACTTGTTGCCCACCCCTATATCGACATTCAGCTTGCAAAAGCTCTCATACACTTTCGCAAAGACTACAACCGCAACTTCCAAAAGCCCGAAGAGATAAGACAAATACACTTTTTGAGCGAACAAGAGTTCCAAAAACTCCTGCCATACATAACAACAAGCAACTGAAAAAAGGTTTTGTCGGTGTTTTTTCAATAAAAAAAGCCAATTTAACGTTGGTTTGTTGTACCTTTGCAACGATTGTAAAAAATAAAACGGCGAATTAAAAAAATAAAACGCCGTTTTGGTCGGCTGAAACGGCGTTTTGGTGTTGTCAAAACGGCGTTTTGTCAAGCTCAAAACGGTGTTTTGCAAAAACAAGATTGATTATGGAAGAAACAAACATGGAAGTTACTGAAAAACAACAAGAAAACAGGAAACCCAATTCAAACATTGCATTGTGGGCAGGCTGCATTCTGTCGCTTGTATGCTCGGCTGTGTTGCTTATAATGCTGCTTTGTCAAGACAACTCGGACGACAAACAAGAACCTCAGGCTCAAAAAACAGCCGCAAAGCAAAACAAAACCCTCACAAACGGCGGATTAAAAGTGGCATACGTCGATACCGACAGCGTATTGGCAAAATATGAAATGGCAAAAGACATGGAAGCCGCCCTCAAAGACTATCAAAAGAAAATAGAAAACGAGTTTGCCTCAAAGCAAAAGCAGTTTGAGAACGACTACACCAACTATATGAAAAACGGAGCGAACCTTACTCTCACCCAACAGAAAGAAACCGAAAAGAAGTTGCAGCAACGCAGCACCGAATTGCAACAACTGCAACCCAAATTGATGACACAGCTTCAAGAAAGGCAGATTGCCGACAACAAAAAGCTGCTTGACGCTGTTTATGCTTTCATAAGAGACTACAACAAGAAGCATCAGCAGTTTGATGTCATCTTTGCCAAGAGTTATATCAGCTCTCCGGTTCTCTACATTGACGAATCAATGAACATAACCGATGAGATAATCAAGGGACTTAACGAAGAATATCGCGAATACAAGAAGAAAGACTAATCAATCAAGGCTTTGTAAAGCCCGATTAGGATTTTCTCTTGGCTTGACCAGTTATATTTGTCGGCAGATGCTCGTTTTGCGTTTGCCGACATTTGTTTTGCTCTTTCGGGATTGCCGATTATGGCTCTTATTGCTTCGGCTGTTTGATCTGTATCGAGAGGATTGACCACAATTCCGCAGTTCTCGGCTTCGGTAACCTGCTTACAAAACTCCACTTCTCGGCTTGCAACAACCGGAAGCCCCGCCTGCATATATTCCAACTGCTTTATCGGTATGGAATGTGTGTGGTTTGGAGCTTTGTGAAGAAGAACCAATCCGACCGAAGAGCGATTATAGACCTTTTCTCTTACTTGTGAGGTGGGAACATAGCCCAAAAATTCGACATTTCTCCATTCGGGCATAGCTTTTATCTGCTCAAAGTAAGCCTGATTGTCAAATTCGCCTGCCAAAAGTAGCTTTACTCCTGCCTTGTTGCAGGCTTCAACCATTTCTTTCACCCCTCTGAGGGCTGTCAATCCCCCGACGTAACAAACAGGCTTCGTTGTGTCATAGCTGTTTGTCGTTTCGCTTTCGCAAGAAGAAAACACAGGATAGTTTTTTACCACAACGGCTCTGATGTTCCCATATCTTGCAAACTTATCTTGTATTGTTTCTGTTGCACAAACAACAGCCGACAGACGCTTGGCAGAATATTTTTCAATCAGAGTACAAAGTCGAAACAACACCTTGCGGGCAAAGTCGGGAATATAGTCCCTTTGCTTCATCAAAGCGGGAAAGTCTTCATGAGAATCGAAGATTACGCAGGCTTTTTTTCTCAATCGGAGAGCTTCAATCAACAAATCGGGATCGTGAAAGTGGTAAATGTCGGCATTCATTCCGAGTGCCGTATCGACAGCCTTGCGACTTGTTCTTATCATTCTTTTGATTCGGCTCGATTCTGCCCTGCCTAGGTCGATGATTTTGACACCTTGCTTTGTTTCATTGCCCAATCCGTCTGCCACAATCAGACTTACGTCATATCCTGCCTCAGAAAGAGAGATGCACTCCTTGCAAAAAATCCTCGAATCGTAACGCTTGTGAACTATTGTCAGGTGAACCACTTTCGTTTTCTGCATACCACCTTCGGTTTAATCGTCAATTATCACTCCGCTTCCCAGACAGAGCTTTGCATCAGGGGAATATATCACTCCGAATTGTCCTGCCGCAATGCCTTGTATGCGTTCTTCGCTCTCGATGCGGTAAATATCGTTAATCTTTCTGAGCTTTCCGCGAGTAAAGTCGGGAGTATGACGAATTTTGAACAAGATGTCTTTTTCGTCGGTGAAGTCTCCCCAAATGTCTTCGGTGATATATTCAAACGCAGAGAGGTTTATCGTTTTTCCGTATTGAGTATCGGGGTCGTATCCTTGAGAAACATACAACACATTCTCGTTCATGTCTTTCTTTACCACAAACCAAGGTCCTCCACTCAAGCCTAAGCCCTTTCGCTGCCCGATTGTGTGAAACCAATAGCCTTTGTGCTTTCCCAAAACCCTGCCTGTCTCCAACTCAACAATCTTTCCTTCTCTCTCTCCAAGGTATCGGCGAATGAAATCGTTGTAGTTAATCTTTCCCAAAAAGCAAATGCCCTGCGAATCTTTCCTTTCGGCAGAAGGAAGGCGGCATTCCCTTGCCTTTTGCCTCACCTCGCTCTTCAACATGTCGCCAATAGGAAACATGAGCTTGCTTACCTGCATGTAATTTATCTGTCCGAGAAAGTAAGTCTGGTCTTTGACATGGTCCTTTGCCGTCGAAAGATAGACTTTGTCGTTTACAAGAGAAGTAGTGCAGTAATGACCGGTGGCAATCTTGTCAAAGCAGTGCCCCCACTTCTTTTCAAAGCTGCCAAACTTGATTAGCTTGTTGCACATCATGTCGGGATTGGGAGTAAGCCCCCTTCGGACAGCCTCAATCGTGTAAGAGACAACATTCTCCCAGTATTCCTCATGCAGAGACACTATCTCAAACTTGCAACCATACTTTTTGGCAATGTAAGACGTGATTTCAATGTCTTCTTCCGAGGGACAATCGACATAACCGTCCTTGTCTTCCATGCCGATTTTGATATAAAAAATCGTAGGGTCGTAACCCATTTCTTTGAGCCGAACAACAGCCACGCTGCTATCCACTCCTCCCGAAACCAATGCTGCAATATTCATGCCGCAAAGGTACAATATTTTCACAAAAGCAACAAAACACAAACCAAAGACAAAGAACGCCATGCCAAAAAGCCTTTTTGAAACCATTTTTCTTTGCTTTGAGCATTCCTTTCAAGAAGTTGATTTCCGAATGCTTCATTTCGAAGAAATAAATCGCCATTTTGTTTTGCCAAACACAGGATTATCAAAAAAATTTTGGCTTGATAATCTGATTATCACGGCGTGATAATGGTATTATCTTGGGAAGATAATGATATTATCATGGCAAGATAATCCGATTATCAACAAGAAAAAATTTGATAATCCTATTATCAACCGCAGGGAGTGAGGAAAAGAGTGTACAAATCGAAGAAAAAACGAACGCTTTTGCCATTCTATTTCTATCAAACCAACATAGGACGTTCCAAGTCGCCATAGAGCGTCCTGTTTTCTAAACAATACTTTCTCAAAAGAGTGTTCGGGTGAAATAAAATCGCCGATTTTTTTGCATAGAACGGGAATTGGAGTTTGTGTCGGCTTATTTTTGTACCTTTGCAAGCACATATCAACTATACTATAATGGGAAACATATTGGCAATAGTGGGAAGACCAAATGTCGGAAAATCGACTTTGTTTAATCGTCTGACCGAAACAAGGGACGCAATCATTCACTCCGAGGCAGGTGTTACAAGAGACCGCCACTACGGAAAGAGTTCTTGGAACGGCAAAGAGTTCTCCGTAATCGACACAGGAGGTTATATCATCGGAAGTGAAGACCGTTTTGAGGAAGAAATTCGCAAACAAGTCAAGTTGGCTGTTGAAGAAGCCGATGTGATTTTGTTTATGGTCGATGTGAAAGAGGGATTGACTTCGAGCGATGAAGATGTGGCAGATATGTTGCGACGTTCCGACAAAAAAGTGCTTCTTGTTGCAAATAAGGTTGATAGTGCTTCGAGGGCAAACGACCATGTGGAGTTTTACTCTTTGGGACTGGGAGATATTTATACCATATCTGCCGTAAACGGTTCGGGAACGGGAGAGCTGTTGGACGAGGTTGTGAAGAACTTCAACACCGAAGAAACTTTTGAAGACGAGTATGCAGGCATACCGAAGATTGCCGTAATCGGAAGACCGAACGTAGGAAAGAGCTCTTTGATAAACGCAATCATAGGACAGCCGAGAAACATTGTTCACAACTCTGCCGGAACAACACGAGACGCTCTAAGCACTCGCTACAACCTTTTCGGATTTGACTTTCTCATTGTCGATACCGCAGGAATAAGGAAGAAAAGCAAAGAAATGGAAGATGTGGAGTTCTATTCGGTCATGAGGTCAATTCGTTCGATAGAAACGGCTGACGTATGTGTGCTTATGATAGATGCTTCCGAGGGTTTGCAATCGCAAGACCTCAACCTTTTCTCTCTTGTTCAGCGAAACAACAAAGGCATTGTGATAGTTGTAAACAAATGGGACTTGATTGACAAAGACGGAAAGACGCATTTGGAATTTGAACAGAAGATAAGAAGCAAGATTGCACCGTTTGACGATGTGCCTATTGTCTTTACCTCGGTAATAAACAAGCAAAGGATATATAAGGTATTGGAAACGGTGAGAGAAGTCTATGCTTCACGCAGCCGACAGATTGCAACCTCAGAGCTGAACGAGAGATTGCTCCCTATAGTCAAGGAACAAAACCCTCCTCCTGCCTACAAGGGAAAATATGTCAAGATAAAATACATAACGCAGCTCAAAACCGCCTATCCTCAGTTTGTTTTTTACTGCAATCTTCCCCAATACGTCAAAGAACCCTACAAAAGATTTGTCGAAAACCGCCTGAGGGAAATGTACAATTTCAACGGAGTTCCGATAACAATCTATTTCCGTGCAAAATAGTCTGAAACCCTTTTGTGAAAATGGAAGTAAGGATAGACAAATGGCTGTGGGCAGTAAGGCTTTACAAAACCCGTTCGCTTGCAAGCGAGGCTTGCAGGTTGGGAAAGGTGGTTTGTAACGGCACAAAAGTCAAGCCCTCACACGAAGTAAAGGAAAACGATGTTTATCAAGTCAATATCGACCAACTGCACCGCAAGGTGAGAGTAGTGCAACTGCTTTCCAACCGAGTGGGAGCAAAAGATGTTGCAAAATATATGGAAGACCTTACTCCGCAAGAAGAATATGAGAGAATAAGACTTGCAAGACAAAGTGCCTTTGAGGCAAGAGACCGCGGAATAGGCAGACCAAGCAAACGCGACAGACGAATGCTCGAAAGTTTTAAGCAGGAAGGATTTTGAAAACTATCAAATACTGATTACAAAAACCACCGTTTATTTATGAAGACACTCTCTTTTTGGATGACAAATGCACGAAAGACTTCTCTCATGCAAAGTCTAATGCCCGCAATGCTTGCAGTTGTCATGGCACTTGGCAGCGAGAATTTTAACCCATGGCTTGCCCTTGCAGCAGTTGTGGGAGTTATGGCGGCACATTTGGGAATGAACCTTGCAGATGACTATTTTGATTATAAGGTAGGCACTTCCGAAAGCCGAAAGAAACTTGTCCGTCAAGGCTTTCGTGCAAGAATTGTGAAATATCCTTATCTTACCGACGGTTCTGCCACTCTTGCCGATTTGAGATGGGCAATCGTCTTATTTTTAGCTTTTGCCGCTCTTTTGGGAGGCTGTGTTTTGGCTTTCAGAGGCAGCAATGTGCTGTGGATTGCTCTTGTTACTCTTTTCTTGGGCTTATTCTATTCGGCAAAACCCCTCAAACTATCATACAGAGGCTTGGGTGAGTTGGTAATAGGGGTGATTTTCGGACCGCTTTTGATGAGCGGAGTGTATATTGCGGCATCGGGTCATTTCGATACTTCGATAATATGGGTTTCTATCCCTGTGGGATTGTTGGTAATCAACATTCTGTTTACTCACAGCTTTATTGACCAAGCTGCCGACAAGGCTTCGGGAAAAGTAACCCTTGCAGTATTGCTCTCAAACGACAAAGCAAATCTTGCAGTGAGCATTTTGTTGAACATCGTTCCCTTTGCAGCAATAGTTGTTGCTGTTTTGGCAGGCTATCTTCACTATGCATATCTTGCAGTTCTGCTTGTATTTCCGAGAGCCTTGTGGTTGCTGCACTCTCTCAAAGCCTTTGCAAACAAAAAAGAGATAAATATGGAGCGACCACCCAAATTTTTGGGAAGAATGGAAAATTGGGAAGCAATAAAGCAAAGCGGAATAGATTGGTTCATGATAAGATGGTATTGTGCAAGGAATATAATATCCGATTTTTGCCTTATCGTCGCAGTAGTTACTATTATATTGATATTATGCAGGTAAAACAATTATGTTACTTGGCAAAGTGGTTTGTCCAAGCGAGGTTTTTCGGAAAGCAAAAGCCTCTTCAAAGCGTCATCTTCATATCTGACAAATGCAACTTGAAGTGTAAGCATTGCAGCGTCTATAATTATGACAATCCCAACGTCAAGACTTTTGAGCAAATTCGCAAAGAATTGGAGTATTGTTACTCTTTGGGAAGTCGGTTTGTCGATTTTGAGGGAGGAGAACCCTTTATATGGAAAGACAAGGGCAAAAGGATTGACGATTTGATTGACTTGGCAAAACAGATTGGCTTTTACTCCTGCACAATCACCACAAACGCCCAACGTCCTTTTGTAAATTCGAGAGCAGACAGCATTTGGGTGAGCCTTGACGGCATAGGACAATGGCACGAACAAATAAGAGGACAGGGAACGTTTGAAAGGTTGGAGAAAAACATCGCAACCTGCAACCACAAAGCCCTTTCGGCAAACATGGCAATCAATACGCTCAACTATCAAGGCGTTGCACCGACAATAGAGTACGTAAAAAACAGCCCTTACCTCAAATCCATATCGCTAAACTTCCATACACCATTTGAAGGTACGGAATACTTGGCGTTGGACATGGAAAAACGTTCAGAAATCATCGACCTGATTTTGGATTATAAGAAGAAAGGCTATCCGATAATGAACTCTGCCACCGGATTGAAGAAGATGAAACACTTGGACTTCACTCCCGAATGCTGGGTTACCAACTTTATCTTTTCGGACGGCACAAAACTATCTCAATGTGTGGGAAAAGAACAAGGCGTTTGCGACAAATGCGGCTTTTGTATGGCAGCAGAAATGAATGCCGTATTCAATTTCCGTCCTGATACCATAATTGCAGGATTGAAATTGCGACTTTGATGATAAGTCGCCCCGTTGCAATACCTTTGTTTCTGCTGATTGCAGGGATACTTCTGCTCGATTGGTTTGCTCCCGCCTTTGTTGTGGGCGAACATTATTCGCTACACCTTGGTCAAGCCGAGAGTTTCCGATATGAAATCAGAGAAGAAAACTCTCCAAAGAAGAATTGGCTTTGCTATACAGCCAAAGTAACTCACTACTTTGACGGACACAAATGGCAAAAGACAAAAGGCAAAGTCCTTTTCTGCATTCCACGCTCAGACAAGCGACACTTGGAATATGCAAGCCTTGTAGAAAGCAGTGCAACACCCCGATTGATAGAGAACTATCCTCAAAGCAACTTCGATTACAAGAAATTCATGCAACGCAAAAGAGTGTTTCACACCATATATGCAAGGAACTATTCTCTCTCTTCCGAACCAAAAAACAAAAACTTGCAATATTATGCACACAAATTCAACACCCTTTTGAAACAAAGGATAAACCGCTCCGAATTAACAAACGGAAACAAAGCCCTTGCAAGCTCCTTGCTCCTTGGAGACAAAACATCGTTGGACAAACAAGTAAGGTTGAGTTTCTCTGCCGCAGGAATAGCCCACATATTGTGCGTGTCCGGATTGCATATAGGCTTAATTGTTGCCATGTTCGACATTTTTTTGAAATACCTTCACCTTTTGGGCATCAAAGGCTTCTATTTGAGGAGGATAATCCTTATCATTTTAGTATGGATTATTGCTTTCGTTGTAGGCTGCACCCCTTCTTCACTCAGAGTTGCCCTGATGTTGAGCCTTGCAATGCTGACAAATCTCACCGCATACAGAAGCGACACAATCAACGTGCTGTTTGTGTCGGCTTTTATCATGCTTTTATGTTCGCCAATGTTGCTGTTCGATGTCAGCTTTCAACTCTCCTACCTTGCAGTTTTCGGAATAGTCGCCTGCAAGCCCCTTTCGGACAAATGGATAGACAAATATGTGAACAGGCACTTGACTTCGGTGGCAAAAACAGCCTCCACAACCATGTCGGCACAACTTTTCACCCTTCCGATTGTCGTTTGCCGCTTCGGAACATTCCCTTTGCTGTTCTTAATCTCCAATTTGTTGGTTCTTCCCTTTGTGGGCATTATCCTTTTTACCACTATATGTTTGGTATGCTTTGTAGATGTGCCGTACATAAGCACACTGACAGCCTGCATTCTCGACTTTGAACTAACCCTCTTGCAACAAGCCGCACAACTAACCGACCTGCAATAACCCAAAGCCCAAATCCAACCCACATTTTTCGCAACTCCACTTTCCGACATCTCAAAACAACCCACACTTTCAAAGCATAGATTTTGCCTATTTTGATATGCACGAAAAAAACGCCGTCTTCTCACAAAAAAACGCCGTCTTTTTCCGAAAAACCGCCAATTTTTTTCAAAAAGACGGCGTTTTTTCAGAGCAAAATGAATACTTTGGAAATCAATTACTTGCAAAGACAAATTTTGTTTGAAAAAGCTACTTCAAGATTACCCACTTTCCACTCTTCTTGCTGCCTTGTCGTTCTATCACTCCGTGTTCTTTGAGGCGTTTTATCTGTTTTTCGACTCCTCTTGTAGTGATACCCATACGGACAGACAGCTCATCAAGAGTAAGATAAGGGTTATTATTTATAAGAACAAGCAGCTTTTTGTCATTTATACCGAACTTTATATGGAACTTTATACCGAACTTTTCGCCAAAAAGACTGCTGAATTGAGCCTCAATCTCGGCTGCATCTTCAACAATGTCCTTTCCTATATCTTTGTGAACTTCAAGAGTATGCAAAATCTCTCCAAGCATAAAATCAATAAAAGGACCGGACTGCCCGATTGCAGAACTTCTTGTGAGAGCATCATAGTATTTTTGCTGATTGGCATACACCATATTTTCGATTGGCAAATATTCAAAAAGAGGGTGTAGCTTGCCAAGGATAAGAGACTGCCACAGTCTCCCGATTCTTCCATTTCCGTCAATAAAGGGGTGAATAAATTCAAACTCGTAATGGAAGACGCAAGAGCGAATAAGCAAATGGTCTTTGGAATTTCTTAACCATTCAAAGAGACCTTTCATCAAAATCGGAACTCTTTCCGAAGCAGGAGCAAGATGTACAAGTCCCTTCTCTCCAAAAACGCCCACTCCCCCGCTGCGATAACACCCTGCCTGACCGACAGTAGCCACTGATGCAGCCATAGCACTTGCAAGCGGAGTAAATTCTCTTTTCGGCAGCGGTAAGATGAAATCGTTGGAACGCAAAAACGAGGATTTACGAGATAAAATCGCAATACGAGACGAAACCATCAAGCAACTGCAATCCAATATCAAGCAAATGGAGGTGGAACACCAAAAGCGGATACAGGAGGTCAAGCAATCATACGAAGTAGAACATCGCAAACAATCGGAATATATCAACAAGATTTTGCGTTACTTCCCGTATGTGGAGAAATTGATGCCGATGATTAAATACCTCAGTGAGAAAATGGGTTTCAACGACAACCTCATTAAAGCATTATGCACTTTTAAGGAAATCCCCGTTAAAGGTAAACTCTATTCAACGATGTTTAACCAATCGTTTTCAGCCGATAGTGCGGTCTGCTCACTCAAAGAAGATAAAGAGGGAAGATTTGACCTTAAAATCGATGGCGTTTCGCATCACTCTTGGTTCAGACGCAAGAAAGATGAGTTTATGGAAGCATTAGGATTGCCGACAAGCAGACGACAAAATCGAGGGTTGAAACTCTAAAATGCATCACAAGTCGTAATAATTTGCCCATACAAGGCTTATTATTACGACTTTTTTGTAAATTTGCAGTCGGTTAGGGGTAACTCTATCCAAGACATACGAGAAAAAGAAGAAGCGTTATGCTCATCTTGTAACTTGAGAACCTAGGAAATTCGCAAGAAGTAAAACAAGAGATAGGCATAGTGGCTCTCACGCTATATGCGTGGGACTGCTGTTCCATATCTGTGTTACAGGTTTTCCTAGGACCTTCAAGTTAAGAGTGGAGCATACAGTTCCACGCTTTACATAAAAAATTAAAGGGCCAATAGGGACTGGTAGGCAAGGAGATAATAATTATGATTTCAGACGTTGTTCTAAAAAACAAGATGTACTACGTCTTAGATGAACGTGGTAAAGAGATTTCTCATAATTGGGAAAGCTCTCTTGGAGTCCTATTAGGTTTTAGCGGTACATTTATGGTGTTCCGCAAAAACAAAATGTATTATTCTTATGATGAGAGATGCAAAGAAATTGCTCATAATTGGGAAAGTAGCCTCGGAGAATTTCGTAGTGTCGCTGGTAATTCTGTAAATTTCAGAAAGAATAAGATGATTTACACAATGGACAAATTCTTTAAAGAAATAAGCCATCGTTGGGAATAAGTTTTAACGTATAACAACCGTTTCCATTGCCAAACTCTATAGTGGAAACGGTTGTTGTAAATACAATATTAAACAATATGGATTCATTGACCAATATTTGCCGAATGTTATCAGGCAATAACATTTATGTTCCTAATTATCAGCGTGCCTATTCATGGGATACAGATTTCGATTTAGGGAAAACTGCACGACAAGTCAATACTTTCTTGATTGACTTACAGGACTATATTGAAAGTAAATCTGCTTCACGATACTACTTTGGACACTTTTTATTTGAAGAAAAAAGTGAAACCCTTTTCGGCATTATTGATGGTCAGCAACGATTAACGACAATATCTATATTTATTGCAGCATTATTCCGAAGATTAAAAGAACTTCGTAATTTGACTGATGAAGAAGATTTTGCTTATAAAAGCATGATTAAGGTCGGACAAACTTATCATTTCTCAACAGTTGATTATGATAATCAGCTGTTTAGAGATTATGTCATCAATCAAATAAAAAACGACCATAATGGATTGGACACTAAGTCTAAACAACGGATTGTAGCCGCATTTGACTTTTTTACAAGGGAATTTTCTCAAATGGAAGAGGCGCAAATCACATCATTATTGAATGCTGTAATGAATGCTTCTTGTACAACGCATATCGTTAAAAATGAAGCAGAAGCCATACAAATGTTTATCTTCCAAAATAATAGAGGCAAAACCCCTTCTAATCTCGAAATCATAAAAGCACAATTCCTATATAATGTTCATTTATACGGTGGAGCAGAAGATGAAAAAGCTGATTTGATTGATGAGATTAAAAACCGATTTGAAGAAATTTATAAATCAATTTCAAAGATAGAACACAAGATAAACGAAGATAATGTATTGACTTATACTTTGCGAATATATTTCAATTCATTATGGGAAAGCAATGCCATACAACGGGTTAATGCAGAACTGGAAAGAGATACCCGCATTGATTTTATCCGTGATTTTACACGGAAATTAGCAGCTTGTTTTGAGCAGATTACAGCATTTTTCGCTTTAGAAAAGGAACATATCGCATACCACTCTTTAATTTTATCCGGTAATAATGGATTATTGTTTCCGTTTATAGTTAAGGCGCTTTTATGCAGAATATCAGATAGTGACATGCTGCGCCTTGCAGCTTCTTTGGAATCTATTTTCATTCGGTCTCGTGTGATTGGCACAAGAGCAGATTTGACATCTCGTTTAAATGATGTCTTTCAGAATTTTGAGGGCGACATAGAACCTATAGTTATTCGCATTGATTGGATGAAAAAACAAAATGGTTGGTGGGGATATTGGAATGATAATGAATTAGAACGGTCATTGCAATGGGGGATAAAGCACGACCTGGCCAAAATCCTATTATGGAAATATGAGAATCATCTGATACAGGCAGAAGGTAAATTTGGATATTCTCCTATTCGTTATGATGCAATAGTTAATCCTCATTTGGAACATATCGCACCACAAACAGAAAATCCCCAAAGTGGATATGGCGAATATGATGATGAGTTTAAGAATCAATACATTGATTGCTTAGGTAATTACCTTTTGTTATCCGCACATCATAATATTTCTATTGGAAATATTCCTTTTGAGGACAAAAGAAATACATACACTCAGTTGCGCCAACAGCAGGAAGTGCGAGATATGACAGAAGCAGACCATTATTGGGATAAAAATAAGATAGCAGTACGTAAGGAGAAAATTTTGAAATTCCTACTTGAAACACTTTAAAAGATTTTGATGGATAAGATAGGGGAAGTTGTACCTTCCCTATCTTATTTAAGGCACTCTTGTTAGAATATTCAAGTAATTATTTTACCTTTGCAATGAGTTACTTGAAATGCAAATCAAGGCAGAACTCTGCAAATGGCACTGTTGCCAAGTCATTACCTCAAAATTGGGTAATTCTCCCAAGGTCCTTTGTATAAGGAACTAACAAAGGTATTCCAAAAATTACGAAAAAAATCTGACATATTTGCATTTCGCCAATGTAATGAGGACAGAAAAGCAAAACATAGTCAAATTAGGGTTTAGTAGAACTTGGTTTCGACTATTGCGGATAGAATTTCAAAGTTTGAAAAAAATGTTAAAGTTCTTGTCCTCTTGTTCCTTGTTTCACAAGAAGATAGCTGTATGTAAATTGTTGCTTATCCGCCTATGCGTTTGGTTTTGTAGCCTTTTTGGGTCAAAAGGTCGATTACTTTGTCGCGGTGGTCGCCTTGCAGCAGGATTTCGCTCTCTGTGCAGCTGCCTCCTACGCCACATTTGGCTTTCAGTTCCTTACATAGGTCTTTGATCTCGTCGCTTGTTGCAACGATATTGCCAATCAGGGTTACTTGTTTGCCTGCCCGCTGTTTTTTGTCTAATTGTATTTTGAGAGTTTGCTTGTGTGGCGGCAGGCTTTCGACTGTTTCGTCTTCTTCGTATGTGTATTCAAAGTCGGGATTGGTCGAATAGACTACTCCTATCTTGTTGTTTTTCTTTCCCATTGTGTATTGTGTTTTCGATTTGCAAATTTCAGGGTATGATTACTTTGAGGCTGTCGGGAATTATCTCAAATGTGAGGTCTGTGTCAAACTCTGCGTATTCTCCGTCCAAGTTTACTCCGGTCGGATTGTTGCTTTTTACCGTTACTTTCTTGGCTTGGTAAGCATTGACGTAGATTGAGTTGTCAAATTTTCTCCAAAAGAGCAGCTGTGCTGTCCAAAATAGTAGCGGCAAAGGTGGTTTTTGTACAATGACCACGTCTATCAATCCGTCGCAAAGGCTTGCGTTGTTTGCTATCTCAACATCGAAGCCGAACTGATTGGAGTTTGAAAAGCTGACAAAGAGTGCTTGGGTGTTTATCTCTATGTCATCAATTATCAGGGTGTAGTTCTGTGGTTTATATTGCGGATAGTTTTGTAGGACAAGTTTGAGATATGGTTGAAAGCCTCTGGTTTTCGTTTTGGCAAATTCGCGAGCAATGAGGGCATCGAAGCCTATGCCTGCAATACTTGCATAAACTGTGTTATTTAGTTTGATGCAATCAATCCGTTTGGTCTTCATTTGGTTGATTGCTTTTATTGCTTGTTCTACCGAAAGGGGTATGTCGAGACAGCGGGCCAAACCGTTTCCGCTTCCGGTGGGGATTATGGCAAGGGTTACGTCCGTAGAGACAAGGCCTTTGACACAATCGTTTATCGAACCGTCTCCTCCCACTGCCACAACAATGTCAAAGCCTTTCAGCACTGCTGCCAAAGAAATCGCCGTTGCATGATGTGCGTATGCCGTATAAGCGATTTGGTAGTCGAACTTGTCTTTGTCAAGATAGGTTTCGACTGCTTTTTCTATCACTTTTTGTTTTCCGACTCCCGAAATGGGATTGACAATAAACAGTATCTTCTTTTTTGTTTCCATTTCTCAATTATGGGTGTGTGGAGTTTGAGATAATGTTGTTGTTGTATTGCTGAATGAAGGCTTCGGTGAAGCGTTTGTGTTTGGCGGCTGTGTCTTTATACTTTTCGGCTATGTTGTTTTTCAATCCGGGGTCTTCTTTTTCAAAGTACAACTCCAATGAATGACCTTCTGTGTACTTGCTCAAATAACCGTCCATAAGCAGAAGATATTCTCCGTTGGTGTAATACATATAGTAATGTTGCTGTGGAGAGAACACACTCCGACCAAAGCAAAATATATCGTTCTTCAAGTGTAGCAAGTCGGCTATTGTCGGATAGATGTCTGTCTGTTGCATTGTCATATCGCTCACAAGAGGGTGTTTAAGCGAAGGGTGGTAGATAATCATTGGGATTTTGAACAATCCGAGCTGGGTTTTGAACTCTTCTTGCGAAGTTAAAGCACTGTGGTCTGCCGTTATGACAAAGAGAGTGTTGGAGAACCAATCGCTTTTTGAGGCTTGCTCAAAAAATCTCTTCAACGCATAGTCGGTATAGCCCACTGTTTCATGTACTATCATGCTGCCTTTGGGGAATTTTCCCTTGTGCTGAGCAGGTATGCTGTAAGGGTGGTGAGACGAAAGGGTGAACAGGCTTGCCACAAAGGGCTTTGAGATTGTGTCGAGTTGCTTTACCATATATTGAAGGAAAGGTTCGTCATATATTCCCCAATTTCCGTCATAGTCTTTGTCGTTGTTGTATTCATCTTTGCCGTAGTAGTATTCAAATCCTACCTTTTTGACATAATTGTCAAAGTTCATCGTACCGTTATATCCCCCATGAAAGAAAGCTGTTGCATAGCCTTTTTTTGACAAGTCGGCTGCAAGTGAACCCAATTTGTTGTCTCCATAGCTGCTTGTAAGATAGCTTTCTTCCATCATCAAAGGGAGAGAAGACAAAACGGCAGGTATGCCGTCTATGGACCTCTTTCCGTTCGATAATCCTTGAAATACTATGGAGTGTTGTGCCAAAGAGTCCAAGAAAGGGGTGTAAGTCGTGCCTGTTGTGTTGTATGTTTTCAGGTATTCGGCAGAAAAGCTCTCCAAAACAATGATTACGACGTTTGTTTTCCCTACTTGCAGAGGTGAAGCAAAGAGTGTGTCTGCCCAAGTGGAGGTTTGCGGTGTGATATGAGGGTCGTAGATTGATTTGACTTCTTTTTCCGAAAAGAAATGCTTGGGTCTCAAGGTTGGTTTACCAAATGTGCGATAGAGAGTAAAGGGTGTGTTGAGTACAAGAGCTGTGTTTTGAGTTTCACAATACATACTTGCGTGCATGAGGTTGAGAGGTCTTGTTTGCAATCCTCCTCTTTGTGCCACAATCAGCAGTGCAACACAGAGGACAAACACTATACTGCGAGTTGCATATTGTTTTGCGGAATGTATTTCTTCTTTTGCCGAAAAACGTCGGCGTATCAGGCGGTCAAGAAGAACAAAAAGACTCAAAAGAACAATAAACGTAAGCACTATGTGCCAATAATCTCTCAAAAACTGAGGAATTAATTCGTCAAAATCGCCTCCCACTCCCAAATATCTTGTAATGTCGGCTGTCAGTCTCTTGAATGTGAAACGATAGTAACCCGTATCGATTAGGTTTACCACCATCATGAAGATGTTTGCCAAGTAAAAAAATATGTTTTCTGCCGCTTTGTAAATCTTGTTTGACTTAAAGGGAAGCGGAATCAGGCTCATAAGAAGATAGGGTGCAAGAAAAACGCTCAAAGACGAAAGAGCATAACGAGTGCAACCGCAAAACATCTTCCAAACGCTCGAAAAGCCATCGATGTGAAAGAGTTCTGTATTAAAAAGATAAAACACCACCTGAGTGATGTAGAGCATCAGAAGGCTGAGAGCATATCTCGATAAAATCAATTTGTACGCTTGTGGTATTCTTTTCATTTTGTAGTCTTTTTGGGTTTGTATCCCGAAGCTTTGAGTATCTGTTCGGATTTGTCAATCTTGAAAAGGCTGTCGAGAGTTATGGGATTTTTGTCCATATATTCGCAAACGATTTTGTAGCCTATGTAGTTTCCTATTCTTGCAGGGGAATTGTTTATGCCCTTTGTCGAAGGTCCTTCGGCAATGAGGGAAAGGTATTTCGTCCTGTCTTTGCAATAGAGCAGCTGATTTTGAATTATGTAGGTCCAAATGTTGTATTCGTTTGCCTCAACCCACTGTTGTTGAGCGGGAGTGTAGCGAAAAATTGTATTTAACCCATATTCGGGCAGCAAAGCGGCAACTGCGTATGAGTATTTGCCGTCATCGATTATGCAATCCAAAAGAGTGGCTTCGGGATTTTGAAATGACAGAGGTATATCTCTGAATGTGATTTCTTGAAGGTAAGTTCTCACATAGTCGGGTGCTATATTCTCTTTTTTGAGACTCGCTCTGAGATATTCGGGCATGGTTTTGTAGTACGGATTGTCAGACAGAGAGTCCATAGAATAAAGGTCTATGCTTATGGCACTGTACTCCGGATATACAAGTATGCGGTTTTGATAAGCAAAGGAGTATTCGGCAGGTCCTAAGATGAGGGTGTATATGTTTGTCTTGGTGCTGTCGGGACGTATTTGTCTTATTTTGCTCATCGCTTTTGCCAAGTCGTCTTCCAACCACCTCAAATCGGGATACATGCTCACCACCGTTTTGTGTACAGACTGCATTTGCTTGTCTTGAACAAAGGCTTTCACAACCTGCATATATTGTTTGTCCGAAAGGCTTGCCGCAAACATGGGTTTGAAGTCCTTTTCGATTGACAGAAGGTATTGTTCCGTCGGAGTGTTTCCGCTTTCAAACAAAGCCTTGTCAAATCGGTGTATTGTGATTGTTTCTTTCGGAGCTTTGTCTTCTCCGAAAAGCACCTTGTCATCTTGTGAGCGTTTGTTGCCGCAGCCTGCAAAAATAGTAAGCATCGCAACTGCAAAAATAACTCTTCGTTTTGCTCTCATAACTCTTCGTTTTATTTTTTCAAAACGCCGTTTTGGTCCGATGAAACGCCGTTTTGGTTTTGCTATTATTTACTGTTGTTTGTGTATTGTGTCCAACGGTCAATCACAGTCTGCATATCTTGCGGCAAATCAGAGGTAAAGGACATTTTTTCGCCGCTTTTGGGGTGGATAAAGCCTATGGTGGCGGCATGAAGAGCCTGACGAGGCAAAATTTGGAAGCAGTTCTCGACAAATTGCTTGTATTTGCTGAAAGTAGTGCCTTTTAGAACTTTGTCTCCTCCGTAGGTCTTGTCGCCAAAGAGCGGATGACCGATATATTTCATGTGAGCCCTTATCTGATGTGTCCTTCCTGTTTCGAGTTGGCACATTACTCGGGTGATATATCCAAATCTTTGTTGCACCTCATAGTGAGTTATTGCACTCTTGCCGTGTTCTCCGTCAGGGAAAATGTCCATTATCTTTCTGTCTTTAAGACTTCTGCCTATATTTCCCTCAATCGTTCCGTGGTCTTGTTGAAAGTCTCCCCACACAATGGCGATATATTGTCTTTGAGTGGTATGTTCAAAAAACTGTTTGCTGAGAAATGTTTGTGCATACTCGTTTTTGGCAACCAAAAGCAAACCTGTGGTATCTTTGTCGATACGATGAACAAGCAAAGGCTTGGGTGCTTCTCCTTCTGCTTTGTGATTTTTTTCAAAATGGAAGGTCAGAGCATTCAAAAGAGTACCATAGTAGTTTCCGTAACCCGGGTGTACAACCATGTTGGCAGGTTTATTGACCACAACCAAGTCTTCATCTTCGTAAACGATGTCTATCGGAATGTCTTGAGGTATTATTTCTATCTCTTGTGGAGGACGAGTGAGAAAAATCTGTATAATATCGCCGCCTTTAACCCTGTAATTGGATTTTACAACCGCATTATTGACCTTGACACAGCCTGCCTTTGCAGCAGTTTGTATCTTATTGCGGCTCGTTCCCTCTATTCTCATCATGAGGTACTTGTCTATCCTGAGGATTTTTTGACCTTTCTCGACCTCTATGCGATAGTTTTCGTATAGTTCTTGTTCTTCGTTTATATTTTGTTCTTCTGTTTGCATTATTTGGTCTTTATGATTTTTGTGTGCTGCGTTTCACCATTGCGATTGATGATTTGGAGAATGTAAATGCCGCAGTCAAAACCGGATAAATCCATTTGGTTGTCTCTTGTTTCAAGGACAAGCCTGCCATTTGTGTCAAACAAGCGTTTGACACTGCCGCTTGCATCATCTGTAATAAGTTTGCCGTTTGTGGGATTTGGATATACTCTTACTTGCTTTTGTTTCGGAGTATCCAATCCTACTGCTGCTGCACTGCCAAAGCATGGTCTCAACATGACAGAGCCTTTCAAAAACGATTGTTGCCAATCGGATGTGGTTTTTGTGAAAGTATATTCGGCAGAATTGGTGTTGCGGTCAAATCCTATGTTGAGATAGTCGTTCCCCTTGGTTTGCAAGCTCACGAAGAACTTGCCCTTAGGTAACAAAACTGCCTGTTCCAAAACGTAACGCACAAATTGATTTAAGCTGTCGCTCTCGGGAGTGAGGCGTTCGGTTTTGTATATGATTTCTTTCGGAAGATTGTTTTCGCTATTCCAAATACAAATATAGAAAGGTTTGAAGTTGGCATCATTCAACGAGCGGTTGAAGTAAATATCTACGGCAGAGAGTGTGTCGATTGCATTGAGGGTATAGGCTATTGCAAGATGTGAACCGCTGATTGGCTCTACCCCCACTCCGTTTTCGGCAGTGCCGTCGTCGTATGCAAAATAATTATCGAAAACTTGGCGAAATTTCACCGTGTCGTTTGCAGAGAGATTGTCTTGTCCAACTCCCTGCTTGATTGTATGCACTATGTCAAAAACATAACGGCGGTTGGCAACCAAATCAAAGGAAAACGCATGAGTAGGACGTGCATGAGTAGGTGCAGTTTGGTATTGATTTGCCTCCGAATAGGGTGAAATGTTTTCAAAACCTCCGTCGTATGAGTACAACAGCAGACCTTCTTCGTTTTTGACTTGAAACTTGTATGTCGAACTGAGGGCTTCATTGTACAGATTGACGATTTTCATGCTCAAAGTGTCTGACATTTCTTCCTGAGCGAAATGTTGGGAAGGCATTGACTGATAGCGTTTCAACATTGAGGGAGCCGGTTCCACAAAAGCGATGTCTTTGAACACCGTGTCGCCGCAATGTCGGTTTTTGTTCAAATAAACATAGTCCACATTCCACTCGTCGCAATTTGATATGTAATTTTGTGGTGAATTGTTGAGCGAAGCAATGTTTCTAAATCGGAATTGAAAGTCTTTTGTGAAGTATTTTTCGTCTGTAATAGGGATAAGCACATATTGATAGTATGTTCCATACTTGGCATAGAGGCTGTCGGAAGACAATCCTCCGCTTGCCCAAATCCAATTCCAACCATCGGCAGGCGAATAGAACTCCAAAATAAGAGAATCTGCCATCGAGGGTTGAGTTCCTATCGTTTCCCATGGGTTAGCTCCGCCTCCTGCAGGCTGAAAAAAGAAACTGAGATAAACAGAGTCTTTTGCCGAAAGGGCGAGTGTGAGAGGGGAGAAAACAGAGTCAAGTCTTATGGGCTGACTTGTGAGAGTGTCGGCTGCAAAGGGACTTCCTGTGGTTTGGCTATAAAGTTTGCCGTAATAGTCTGTTGCATCTAAGGTTGCAACTCCTACCGTCGGAGGATTGAATTGATAGTTCGGATTGATTACAACCCCTCCCGAAAGCCATTTGCTTTGATTTGGCAAACCTTCATAGTCTGAAAAATCATCTATAAAGGGCAAAAGATTGTAGGTTGCGACCTTTGTGAGGTTGCTTTGGTCAATTTGTCTTGATGCAGGGCAAAGGATAAGCTGCGAAAACGCCGAGCCTGTGCAACAGAAAACCAAAACAAGCATACATAGTATCGCTTTGTTTTGGTCAAACCTATTCTTCAACTTCCTCTTCATAGCCGTTTTGTTCCAATATCAGTTGTTCCTCAAATTGTCTCAAAGTTTTCTTGTAACTGTTCTTGGTATCATTGATAAAGTGAAGAGAAATGGTCGTTCCGAGTGTAAGACCTTTGAAAGTAGGGTCATAACTTACAACTCTTGAATGCTTGTTATCTTGTTGTCCGTCAAAAGTTTTTCTACCCACATTCAAACCTGCCGACCACAAAAGCCTCTCTGCTTCTGCCTCTGTCTTACCCAAAATGTCAGGCATATTGGTTGTAGTGCTGTTTACGTCCATTTCCACAACCAAGTCGATGACATCTCCACGCCTTACTTTCTCATTTTGACGAATAATCTTACCCGACTTTCGCTGTTCGATGACAATGTTTGATATATCACCGGGACGAAATGATATATTGCCAATTCTCAATCCTATGTCGGTAAGAGACTGCACCGCTGTTTTGAGACTGATGTCTGTACACAAGGGCATATTAAGCTCATCTCCGCTCAGAGAAGATACTGTAACGTATATCTTTCTTCCTTTCTTGACTTTTGAATCTGCAACGGGTTCTTGACTGAGTATTGTTCCCGAAGGAGTGTCTTCTTTGAAGATTGAATCTATCACAACCAAGTCAAAGTATTTCATTTCGCTCATTTGTTCAATCTCGCTGACCACCTTACCCTCAATATCAGGCACAATGTATTCTTGTCCGTGGCGAGTGTAAATCTTCAAAACAAAAAACGATATGACCAAAAGCAACAAGAAACTTGCAACTATCAGTCCCAAATGAATGAAAAAGGTTTTACTTTTTACAAACTGCTTAAATGACATATTTCAAATTGCTTTTAGTCGTCTCTACCTCCCAAATATATCATCACATAATAGAACAATGTTGCAAGGGAAGAAAGTGCTGCAACAACGTATGTGTAAGCTGCAAGACGCAAAGCGTGTTGTGCTTTCGGGTGAGTGGAGTTTGATGTTATTCTGTGAGCGTCTATCCAAGCCAAGGCTCTTTTTGAAGCATTGATTTCAACGGGCAGAGTAACAAAACTAAACAATGTTGTCAATGCAAACAATACTATGCCTGCCAAAAGCAACTGCGGAAACGATTGAATCAAAATCATGCCTGCCAAAAGCACCCACATGACCCACTTGGAAGCGAAATTGACAACCGGAACCAAGCTGCTGCGAAGCTGTAACCAAGCATAGCCTTCGGCGTGCTGCACTGCGTGTCCGCATTCGTGAGCTGCAACGGCTGCAGAAGCCACACTGTTGCCGTAATATACCGCTTTGGAAAGGTTTACGACCTTCGTAACGGGATTATAGTGGTCGGTAAGCTGTCCTTCCACACATCTGACGCTTACATCTGTTATATCGTTGTCGCGTAACATCTTTTCGGCAACTTCTTTTCCCGTAAAGTTATTCTCAGTCGGAATTTTTGAATAGGCTTTGAAGCTCGCATTCAATCGGTTTCCGATAATCCAACTCAACAAGCTGAATCCTATGAAAATTATCCAATACATAATCTCTGTTTATTTTGGTTTCTACTGCAAAAATAACAAATTTCGTTCTAATGACTATTTGATACAACGAATAATCAAATGATTTTGTATTTTTGCTGTTTGATTTTTTTGACTAAACAACAGAATACGATATGATAAAATCGATGACAGGATTTGGCAAGGCAAAGGCTCAATGCGGAGACTACTTGATTGCCTTGGAGATAAAATCATTAAACGGAAAGGCTTTGGACGCTTCGATAAAACTACCGGTGCGTTACAGAGAATTGGAACTTGAAATAAGAAATATCTTTTCGGAAAAGCTCACAAGGGGAAAGATAGATTGTATTGCCACAATAGAGAAAACAAATGCCGAAGTGGCTTTGGGAATTGACGCTCAGGCGTTTGTCAGTCTTTACAAATCGCTTTACTCTCTTGCAATGAGCGTTGGGGCAGACACAACCAACCTTTTGACATACGTTCTCAATCAACCCGAGGTCAAAGGCGGCGAACAAACAGAGCTTGACGATAAAGAAAAAGCTGCTTTTCTCGATTTGGCTCACAAGGCTGCCGAACAGTTGGACCAATACAGAGTTTGTGAGGGTGCAATATTGGAAAAGGATTTTGAAAAACGAATAAACCTGATAGGAGAACTTCTCAAAGAAGTAGAGAAGTACGAAACCGGAAGATGCGAGAGAATAAAAGACAGACTGATTGCCCGATTGAAAGAGATTGAAAGCATAAAGGCAGATGACAACCGCCTCGAACAAGAGATGATTTACTACATCGAAAAGCTCGACATCACAGAAGAAAAGGTACGTTTGAGACAACACCTCGACTATTTCTTGCAATGTCTTTCCAAAGAGGAGTGTCAGGGAAAGAAGTTGGGATTTATCGCCCAAGAAATGGGAAGAGAGATTAACACCTTGGGTTCTAAGGCAAACGATGCCGACATTCAGGTCTTGGTTGTCAAGATGAAAGACGAGCTTGAAAAGATTAAAGAACAGGTTGCCAACATTCTGTAATGTCATGCCGAGGGTTGCTCTGATAGTTTTCTCATTTGTGTTGCTGTATTTCCAAGCTGCATTTGCCCAAAAGGACGTTTCGCTCGGACAGGCTGCTGCTTTGGAAGCAGAAGGCAGGTGGGAAGAGGCTGCAAACCTCTATCAGGACTACCTGAAAAAGAATAAAGATGAAAAGGTCTATGATTTGCTTTTCAATCTGTTGAAAGACAACGGAGATATTGAGGGAGCAGAAAAATGTCTCAAAGAAGCAATCAAGGCTTTTCCTCAAAGGGTCGAACTGCCTGTTGTTCTCTACAATCTGTATCGGCAAAACAGCAACGACAAAAAGGCGGAAAAGCAGTTTGAACGCATTCTCAAAAACCTCAAAGCCAACAATTCCGACATTCAACGCATAGGAAATGCGTTCATGTACTCAAAAAATACCGAACAAGCGAAAAAGGTCTTTCTCAAAGGCAGAGAATTGTTGCACGACAAGTCGGCTTACGGCTTTCAACTCGGAAATATTTTCCTTCAAGAGGGAGATTATGAATCCATTGCCAAGGAATACCTTTTGATGTTGGAAGAAAATCCTCTCAACATTCCGAGAATACAAACCAATCTTGCGGCATTGTTTGCCAAAGACTCGGCAAACCTCATCAAATCTGTCGAAACGAACTGGGAAAAGCTCTACAAAACAAATAAAAACAATCTTCCGATTGCTCAATTCGGTCTGTGGCTTTATTGTCAGGCAGACCAAACGGACAAGGCTTTCGAGATGGCAAAACAAATCGATAGGACATTTGACCACAGCAGCGGTGCAACGGTTGCAGACTTTGCTTCCGACATGGATAACGCCGAGCGGTTAATCCCTGCCGAGAAAGCATACAAATATATTATCGACAAGGGAGAAGAAAACGTCTTTTACCAACGATGTCTTTCGGGATATGCCAACGTGAAGTACAAGGCATTCATGCAAAACCCCTCAAACAAAAAGCCTCTTGACAATTTGCTCAAACTATTTGACGACATTTTTAACAAATATGGCTTTTCGAGAGACAATTTCACCCCTATAATGCAAGATTGTGAGCTGTTGGCTTTCCATGCGGGGCAACCACAAAAAGCTGTCGATATTTTGTCTCAATGTATCGCCTCAAATTCTTTTTCGACAAACCAAAAAGCCGAAATGAAACTGCTGAGTGCAGAGATATACAACGTGAATGGAGACAGCTGGCAGGCAAGTCTTTTGTGTTGGCAGGTCGAAAAGGATTGTCCCAACTCGCCTTTGAGCGACAAAGCCAAGTTTTTCAAAGCCATGTTGAGCTATTACAATGGCGAAATTGAGTGGGCGTTGTCGCAATTCAAGGCTCTCAGGGCTTCAACAACCAAGCTGATTGCCAACGATGCCTTGGAATATAGCGTTTTGATTGAAGATAGTCGCGATGATGACAGTACTTTCCGAGCAATGCAATGGTTTGCTTACGCCGAAAGAGAAAGAGAATATCGCAACTACGACAATGCCGAAGCATACCTTGATACGATTATGCAAAGCTATCTTTACCACCCTGTGTTTGACGAATGTATCTATCTGAGAGCCGTAATGGCAAAAGAGCAAGGAGGGTTTGAGCGAGCAGACAGCCTGTTCAAAGAGTTGCTTTTGAAATATCCTTACGACCTTACGGCAGACGATGCTCTCATGCAGCTTGCCGACATTGCTCAAAACCAATATAATGACACTCTTGCGGCAAAAGAGTACTACCAAAGAATAATTTTGGACTATCCTACAAGTCTCTACGTTACTCAGGCTCGCAAAAAACTCAAACAGTTGGGGAAATAAAAAGCCTCGCTATCTGCCTTACAAAGCACCGACAGGCAAAAATCTAAGACCAATTCGACAATCGATCGAAGTGCGTTATCGTTTTGAAGATGAGTTTTCGGGAGTTTATCTTGTTTCTTCCAAAAGTTCTTTGTTTACTTCCAAGGGATTGTATTTCTTGTCGCTCTTGCAGCTGTCGGAAAAAACATTGCTTTTGCCGCAAACGCAAGAGGTGCGGTCGCCTGTTATCGGATCGACGCTCGCACAACGTCTTTTGAACTCTCCGTTCTTCTTTACAAACATCTTTATTCCTATAAAGCAAAAGCTCAATGCCAACAAAACGATGGTTGCTCCCAATACCACTATCAGAGTTTTCATTTCCTTACTCCTTATTCCTTATTATTCTTTGTTTTTTGTGTCAATTAAAATTGTGGTCGGTCCGTTGTTCACCAACTCTATCTGCATATCTGCACCAAACACTCCGGTAACCACATTTCCCGAAAAAGTTTCCTTGGTGTAAGAAACAAACTTCTCATACATTGGTTTGGCAAACTCGGGCTTTGATGCACGAATATATGTAGGACGATTGCCTTTCTTGGTGCTTGCATGGAGAGTGAATTGGCTCACAATCATAATCTCTCCTTTCACATCTTCGACAGAAAGGTTCATAACCGAGTTTTCGTCTTCAAATATTCTCAGCTTCCTTATCTTGTCTGCCAACCAAGTTATGTCGTCTTCTGTGTCGCTGTCTTCAATTCCCAACAGCACCATCAATCCTTCGTCTATCTTTGAGTACTCTTGGTTATCTATTGTCAGTCTTGCTCGTTTTACCTTTTGTATTACAGCTCTCATGTCTTTCGTTTTGTTACTTGGTGTGCCATTGTTGCATTTGCACTTCCTCTCCATTGACGATGTTGAGGTAGTTTAAGTATCTCTCCTGTGATATTTCGCCATTATCGACCGCACGTTTGATTGCACAATCGGGTTCGTGAATATGTGTACAGTTATAGTAGCGACACTCCGACAGCCTTTCTCTCATTTCGGGATAGTATCCGGCAACTTCTTCGGGGGCAAAATCGACCATGCCGAATGATTTGACGCCCGGAGTATCTATTATGTTGCCTCCAAACGCCAAGGGATACATTTGTGCAAAGGTTGTGGTATGCTTTCCCTTAAAGTTGCTCAAAGATATGGACGATGTTTTGAGGTTGAGGTTTGAGTCCAAGGCATTGACCAAGGCACTTTTGCCAACGCCCGAGTGTCCGCAAAGAAGTGAAGTCTTGTCTTTCAGTACTTCTTTCAACTCTTCTATGCCTGTTTTCTCGATTGCAGAAGTCTCCATGCAGCGATAGCCCACCTTTTCGTAGATTGACTTCACATAATCGGCATATTCTTTGGTCTCTTTCTCATAAAGGTCTGTTTTGTTGAAGACCAATATGCAGGGAATGTGGTATGCTTCGCAGGTAAGCAAAAATCGGTCTATGAAACCGGTGCTTGTTCGTGGCAAAACGGCTGTAACAATCAGCAATGCCTGATCCATGTTTGAAGCTATGATATGTGTTTGTTTTGAGAGTTTGGTTGCTTTTCTTATGATGTAGTTTTGTCTTGGTTCGATAGCACAAATCAATCCGTACGATGTTTTGTCGGAAGGGATAAACTCCACCTTATCGCCAATGGCAACGGGATTGGTCGATTTGATGCCGCTTATCTTGAACTTGCCTTTGATACAACATTCAAATTCTTCGCCTTCGGCATTTTTTACCGTGTAATGACTTCCCGTAGTCCTTATGACCGTACCTTTTTCCATTGTTTTTTGCTTTCGAAAAAACGACGACTTTGTTGCCAAACTCAGATTTTGCGTCTTTGTTTGCTGTTTTTACCTGCCCACAAGCCGTAAACTTCGCTCACATTGCCTGCCGTAACAAAGGCATCAATCTTTTCTTGCTCGATAAGTTTCATCAGCCTTGTAAATTCGTCTTTGTTGAGCAGCACTTCTATCTCTACTTTCTTTTGATTGCTGTATCCTCCGGTTACTTCGTAGAGAGTAACTCCTCTAACCAAGTCATTGACTATGAAATCTCTCAATCTCTCGTGTTGAGATGAGATTATGCAGACTCTTTTCTTGTTGTTCAGCCCTGCGGTAAAGTAATCGACAACCAAACCGTTAATCCACGTTCCTATCAAACCGATTACAACCATGTGAAAAGGGTTGATGGCAAATGCAGTACAGCAAATCACAGCTCCTGCAACGGCAACCGATGCTCCTATGTCGAAGTGCAGGTATTTGTTTACTATCTTTGCCAAAATGTCAAGTCCGCCGGTAGAGGCGTTAATCTTGAAAAGAACTGTCTGTGCCGCACTCAAAAGAAGAACAAAACAGCAAAGGTCAAACCAAATATCGCCCATTACAGATGGTATCGAACCTCCTTCTCTTATAAAGTTCTCGTATGGGAAATAGGTTTCCAAAACTCTCATCATCGGACCGAGTATAAGTGCTGTATAAACGGTCTTTATTCCGAACTCTTTTCCGATAAGAAAATATGCGAGAACCAAGAGAATTGCATTGATAACGAAGATTACCGTCGAAACAGGCAGGGCTACTCCGAACAGTTGTTCAGAAACTCCGCTCAAAACAATCGACAATCCCGAAATCGTTCCTATAATCAACTTGCTCGGAACAAGGAAATAATAAACTGCACAAGCCGTAACCATCATGCCGACTGTCATAATCAACAGTTCTATCCAGAACTTTGAGGTTTTCAATACGTTACCTGCTTGTTTAAGTGTAGCTGTAAAATCCATGGTTTTATCTTTTTGGTTGGCAAAAGTACAAAAGAAATTCAAACCGAACAAGACTTTCGATATATAATCGGCTCTCTGACACTTTTTTTTCAAAAGTCTGTGCAAAAAAAACCGGACTTTCGGGATAGGTTTTCAAGATTATCAAAAATTTTTTGCCTTGATAATCGGATTATCACGGCGTGATAATGGTATTATCTTAGGAAGATAATGGTATTATCATGAGGAGATAATACCATTATCAACAAGAAAAAAATTTGATAATCTCTTATACTTTTTTCAAACTTTGAAACGTTACCAAAGAAAACGGCTTAAAAATGGCAGGAAAGCAAAGATCTATCAACATGAAAACCTCGGATATACCATTTGAAAAGAGACCATTTAATTATTTGAATTGCTTAAACGACGAGTGTCTGCTTGCAGAAAAATGCCTTCGTCGCATTTCTGCACGATATAGTGAAGAGAATGACAATGTTTTCATGGTGTTAAATCATCGAATGCTTGACACCGACAACTGCAAATACTATGTCGAAAACAAAAAAAGCGACATAGCATACGGTATGAAAGGGTCTTTTGAAGACGTAAAGGCGAAAGACATCGCCCAAATCAGAAAACATCTCTACAATTACTTCGGGCAAGCGGAATATTTCCGAAGAAGAAATTCCAAAAAGCCCTTTACTCCCACAGAACAAGAGTATGTGAGAAAGCTTTTTGCCCAATTTGGCTACGATGTTTCTTTTGACAAAATCGTCAAAGAAGTTCTTTGGTAGCGGTTTTCCCCGATTAGGCAGAGCCGAAGGAGCGTTTTTTCTTTCGGCAAGAAGTGTTTTCGGTGTCTTTTCTCATTTTTTTCGTACCTTTGCACAATATAGACGATAAAAAACATCATTTGGAAACTCCCTCACGTTATGAGAAACATTAGAAACTTCTGTATAATTGCACATATCGACCACGGAAAGAGTACTTTGGCAGACAGGCTGTTGGAATTTACCAATACGGTGTCCCAAAGAGACATGGAAGCTCAGGTTTTGGACGATATGGACTTGGAAAAAGAAAGAGGCATTACAATCAAAAGCCATGCCATTCAAATGAAATACCAATTTGAGGGCGAAGAATACCATTTGAACTTGATAGACACCCCGGGTCATGTCGATTTTTCGTATGAAGTTTCGCGTTCGATTGCAGCCTGCGAAGGAGCATTGTTGATTGTGGATTCTACTCAGGGCATTCAGGCCCAAACAATCTCCAATCTCTATCAGGCGATTGACAACGACTTGGAAATAATCCCCATTTTGAACAAAATGGACTTGCCAAACGCAATGCCCGAAGAAGTTACAGACCAAATTGTCGAGCTTATAGGTTGCAAACCTGAGGATGTAATCCCTGCAAGCGGCAAAACAGGTCTCGGAATAGAGACCATATTGGAGCGAATTATCAAAGACATACCCGCTCCAAAGGGAGATGCCGCCGCACCACTGCAAGCCTTGGTGTTCGATTCGGTCTTCAATTCTTTCAGAGGTATAATTTCCTACTTCCGAATAATGAACGGAGAGCTGAAAAAGGGCGACAAGGTCAAATTTGTCAATACGGGAAAAGAATACACTGCCGACGAAATAGGAGTATTGGGGCTTAAACTCATTCCTCAAAACAAGCTCTCCTGCGGCGAAGTGGGGTATATCATTTCGGGAATAAAGACCTCGACCGAAGTAAAGGTGGGCGACACAATCACCTCGGCAATCAATCCTTGCGAAAAGGCGATTGACGGATTTGAAAACGTAAAACCCATGGTCTTTGCAGGAATTTATCCTGTGGATTCGGACGATTATGAGGAGCTTCGCAGCTGTATAGAGAAATTACAGCTCAATGACGCCTCACTAACCTTTGAACCCGAAAGCTCACTCGCCTTGGGCTTTGGTTTTCGCTGCGGATTTTTGGGACTTCTGCACATGGAGATAGTTCAAGAGCGTCTTACACGAGAGTTTAACATGGATGTAATCACCACCGTTCCCAACGTAAACTACAAAGTCCACACAACAAAGGGAGAAGTCATCGATGTATATAACCCTTCGGGGCTTCCCGAGCCGAATTACATTGATTACATAGAAGAACCCTACATTTCGGCGTCGATAATCACCAAGACAGACTTCATAGGTCCTGTGATAACACTCTGCATCGAAAAAAGAGGAGTACTCAAAAACCAACATTATCTTTCGACAGACCGTGCAGAGATAACTTTTGAGCTACCTTTGGGTGAGGTTGTCTTCGATTTTTATGACAAGCTCAAATCTATATCGAAGGGATACGCCTCTTTTGACTATCACCCTTCGACTTTCCAACGCTCAAAGCTCGTCAAGTTGGAGATTTTGCTCAACGGCGATCCCGTAGATGCCCTTTCGACCCTCACACACTTCGACAATGCCTATCCTCTTGGCAGAAGAATGTGCGAAAAGCTCAAAGAACTTATACCGAGACAGCAGTTCGACATAGCAATTCAGGCTGCAATAGGCTCAAAAATCATTGCTCGCGAAACAGTGAAGGCGGTTAGAAAAGACGTAACTGCAAAATGTTACGGCGGAGACATATCCCGAAAACGCAAATTGTTGGAAAAACAAAAAGAAGGTAAGAAAAGAATGAGACAGGTAGGCAGTGTGGAAGTGCCTCAATCGGCATTTCTTGCCGTTCTGAAACTCGATTAAAAACAAAAAAACATAGAACGAAAATGACAGTATCAGTAATCATTGTTGCCATATTGGCTTTGGTTGTCATCGTAAAGGAGTTTTACAGCAGCGAGACAACAAAAAAATTCATCGAAAACGAACAAAAGAAAACCATTCTCGAAATACAGAAAATTCAAGAGAGCGAAGTGAGAAAGGTTGTTACCCCCATACAGCTGCAAGCCTACGAACGCTTGGTGCTTTTCTTGGAAAGAATGACGCCGAACAACCTTGTGTTGCGTTGTTATCAGCCTCAGATGAGTACACAGTTGCTCAAAGATGTCATGATTCAAAACATAAGAGACGAATTTGAGCATAACCTTTCGCAACAGCTCTACATATCTTCACAGGCGTGGGTTTACATCAAAAATGCCAAAGAGGACATGATAAATACCATCAATTCAATTCAGGCAAAAGAAGGCGAAAGCCTCTCTCCCACCGCTTTTGCAGGCAGATTGTTTGAAATGCTTGCAGGAAAGGAAAGTCAGATTGAATTGGCTCAGGATTTCTTGAAAGAAGAGATACAAAAGAGATTTCAATAAAGACGGTCTGCAAACAAGATGAAAGCCTCAGACCTTTCTGCCCTGCCTTGTTTGGAACTTTTAACTCCGCAAATGTCGGAAGAAAACGAGATTTGCGACATTTATTGCGGCGATTTGCTGAGCGATGTTCTCTCTTGTGCAAAGGAAAACAGCGTATGGATTACCGTTCAAAGCCACAAAAACGTGGCAGCCGTGGCATCTATGGCAAAAATTGCCTGCATAGTTCTCTCAAAGAGTGCGATTTCCGACAAGGAGATGTTGAACCTTTGTTGCAAAGAGAAAATTGCGGTCTTTCAATCTTCAAAAGACACTTTCCACACAGCCGTTGCAATATATGAATTTCTCAAATGAAAGAATTGTCTTCTCACATTTTGGATTTGATTGCAAACAGCACAGAAGCCGGAGCAAGCCTTGTAAGCCTTTCAATAGAAGAAAGCAAAGCAAAAGACTTGTTCTGCATAACGATTGAGGACAATGGTTGCGGAATGAGCAAAGAAAAATTGCTTGTTGCGACAGATTGTTGCTCCACAAGGCGAAAAGAAAGACATTTTGGTTTGGGTTTGGCTCTTGCAAAGCAGAGTGCGGAACGCTGTGAGGGCGGTTTGACAATAGAAAGCATCGAAAACAAAGGAACAAAAGTCAAATGGAGCTGTCGTTACAGCCATATCGACCGCCAACCTTTGGGAAACATGGCTCAGGTGGTCGCAATAGCAGTGTCAAATCCCGATTTGAGACTTATTTACAAACATTCGACCGACTATGGCAGCTTTTTGTTCGATTCCTTGGAGCAAATGCAAAAACTAAACCTTGTTCCTCCTCTGACAAGCAGCGAACTTATGGCAATAAGACGAGAAGCAGAACAAAATCTTGCACAAATCGGAGCAGAAACATATTAACACAACAACAATAAAAACACATAAGAATTATGTCATTGGAAGAAAGAATTAACGCCGACATCAAAGCGGCAATGTTGGCAAAGGAAAAAAGAAAATTGGACGCCCTCAGAGCGGTTAAATCTGCCATTCTGCTTTTGAAAACCAATGGTTCGGCAACGCCTATCAGCGAAGCAGAAGAAATTGCATGCCTTCAAAAGTTGGTAAAACAAAGAAAAGAATCGGCTCAGTTGTTCAAAGAACAAAACAGAATGGACCTTTATGAGGAAGAAAGCTTTCAACAATCGGTCATAGAGGCATATCTTCCCGAGCAAATGAGCCAAGAAGAGATTAAATCGGCATTGCAGCAAATCATAGAGCAAACCGGAGCAAGCTCAATGAAAGATATGGGCAAAGTGATGGGTGCAGCACAAAAAGCCTTTGCAGGAAGAGCCGACAACAAATTGGTTTCGACAATGGTCAAAGAGCTTTTGGGATAGTTGTTTCAAAGCAAGAGCGAACTATTTCGGCGATTTGGTAAAACAAATCGCCGTTTTATTTTGCCAAAACCGTCTTTCAATTCATTATCACGGCGTGATAATTGAATTACCATGGGAAGATAATGACATTACCACGGCGTGGTAATCGGATTACCAAAGGCAAAAAATTTGGTAATCTGCAAATCGGGGTAACAAATAAGGCTTACAAACAAAAAAGCGGCGAAATTTGCCGCAAAATTGTGATATTTGAAAGGAGGGTTTCTACTTTTGAGGATTTGACAAGAGGAAAGTTTCTATCAATTTTGCCAATTCGTATTTCGGGATTGCTCCCTGAACAGCTCTCACCTCCCCTTTTGTGGTAATGAACAGCAGTGTTGGGACGCTGCGAATTGAAAGCATTGCAGCCAAATTTTGTTCCGCATCTACATCTACCTTGTAAATGTTGATTTTGTCCTTATATTCGACTGCCAAGTCTTCCAAAACGGGTGACAACATCTTGCAAGGACCGCACCATGAGGCGTAAAAATCGACTATTGCAGGCTTTTGCCCCGAGTAGGCAAAGGTTCGGTTTTGAAAATCGTAGCTTCCGAACATTTGTTCAAAGCCCGATTGGCTCAAATGTACTATTTCCATTTTTGTATCATCTTTTTGCAGGTTTGATGTGTCGGATTTTCCGCAGCCCGAGGCACAAACCAAAATTAAATTCACTCCGGCAAGCAAACAAAACTTCGCTGCCTTGGCAGAAAAGCAGTGTTTGCCCCTCTTTTTCACAGAATGATACAATTCAAAGCTCATAAAGTTTGGTTCAAAAGCAAGATTTAGCAAATTTTTACAACCATTTTTCCTGTTTGTACCAAGCTATTGTCTCCTCCACTCCCCTTTGCAAATCGTATTGAGGCTCAAATTGCAAGTCTTTTTTGAGCTCTTCTATGTCGCAATCCCAATTTCTTGCAGCCAAAATGGAGTATTTGTCTTTGTTTAGGGTAAATTGTTTGCCGATAAGCCCTCCGAACGCGTCCAAGAAGCAGGAAATCCATCTGACAATGAAGAGAGGAAATTTCAGTTTGATAGTTTTCTTGTTCAAGACCTGCTTTGAGATTGCCGCATACTCCGAATCCAAATACATCTTGCCATCGCTAACAAAGTAAGTCTTACCTGAAATATCGCTTTCGAAGGCTTTGATGCACACCTCGACCAAATCTTTCGAGTAAATGAAAGTCAGATGTTGCGGAACGAAGCCAAGGTATGGTTCTATGTGATTATCAATGGTTTGGAAGAAGACAAAATAATCTGTTTCACGTGGACCATAAACTCCTGTCGGGCGAAGAATGACATATTTGCCCTTAAAATTGGCATTGATATACTCTTCTGCTTTGAGTTTTGAGCGACCGTATGCTGTGTTCGGCTTATTCTCATCGCTAACTTTTGCCTTTGAGAAATTGACCTCCTCTGCCGGACCGTGAGCAGCAAAAGACGAAAGGAAAATCAGCTTAGTCGTTTGCGGATTTATTGCATCTGCAAGATTTTTTGTAAGTCCGAAATTGACCTTATCAAAATCTTCGGGACGCTTTGCCTTTGTCAAACCCGCAAAATGAAAGATGCAATCAAATTGTTCTCTATCCAACTGTTGTTTGAGGGCAGTCGGATCAGACAATGCAAGATCGATAAACTTGATACGACTATCCTGCAAATATTTTCGGCTTGATTTTGCCCTCACTCCTGCATACACTTCGTAATTTCCCAAAGCGAGCAATCTGTCAATAAGAGTACTGCCGATAAATCCGCTTGCTCCCGTTACCAAAACCTTTTTCATATCTCTATTCTATTGTTTTGATGTAAGCCCTTCTCCTTATTGCAATGCGGCTGTCGTATTTTTCCCAAATATTTACCGCTTGATTGGTCTCCAACTGAGGATTTGCGATTGCCATTTTTGAACCGAGCTTGATATATTGCTTATTCATTTCGGCATAATAAATAGAATGTATTCCCTTGTTCTGCCATTGAGGTTTTACTCCATTAAGATAGAGGTCTATGTTCTCGAAGTTCTTCAACGCCTTCAAGAGATGAACCCAGCCAAATGGGAACAGCCTACCCTTACACTTGCGTAAAGCATTGCTCAAAGACGGCATCGACACTCCGAAAGCCACAACCTCATCGTTGTTATCGACTACTAAACAAATAAGACGCTTATCGAGGAAAGGGAAATACTGACTGATGTAGAATTTCTTTTGCTCTTCGTTCAACGGAACATAACCAAACAAGTCTGCAAAAGCCTCGTTGATGGTGTCAAAGAGCTTTGCACCATAACGTTTTGCCATTTGTTTTGCACTCAAACCCTCAACAACTCTCAGGTCATACTTGTTTTTAATCATTTCATTGATACGATGAACTTTGTCAGGCACCGGTTGGTTTGCCGGAATTTGGTATTGAATCCAATCAACCTCCTTTGTGTAGGATAATTTCTCTATGCAGAGCGGATAATACGAAGGATTGTAGTAGCAAGACATAGGACAATCTACATCAAAGCCCTCAACCATCATTCCCTCTTTGTCCATATCGGTAAATCCCATCGGACCTACAATCTCATTCATGCCGTTTTGCTTTCCCCAATCTGCAACAGCATCGAGCAAAGCCTTACAAACATCGGTATCATTCACAAAGTCGAACCAGCCGAACCTCACCCTGTTCTCTTTCCAAATCTGATTGGATTTGCGGTTTATTATTCCGACAATACGACCTACTGCTTTACCGTCTCGATATGCCATGAAGATTTTGTAATCGCAAAACTCCAAAGCAGGGTTCTTCTTTTTGTTAAACGTAGTCTTCTCGTCAGCTATCAAAGGCGGCACCCACATCTTGTCATCTTTGAACAAACTGTACGGAAACCTCAAAAACTCTCTAAAATCTTTCTTAGCAGATACTTCTTTAATAGTTATATCACTCATCGTTTCAAATAATGCTCTTCTATCTTATTATTTCATACTTTTTGAATGTGGCAGTCAGTTTTTCGACAGCCTCATCTATCTGAGCCTTTGTGTGAGTTGCCATGAGAGAAAAACGAATCAAAGTATCATCAGGCGAACACGCAGGCGGAATTACAGGATTGACAAACACTCCCTGCTCATACAACTCTTGTGTGATAGCAAATGTCTTATCCATATCCCTTATGTACAAAGGTATTATCGGCGTTTGAGTATTTCCTATCTCAAATCCGAGGCTTCTGAACGCCGAAAGCGAATAGTTAGTTATCTCCCAGAGATTTTTAATCCGCTCAGGCTCTTGCTTAATTACGTCCAAGGCTGCAATGACACTTGCAGTTGCAGCAGGAGAAATTGAAGCCGAGAAAATATATGAGCGAGAATGATGCTTCAAAAAGTTAATCGTTTCGGCATCTGTTGCAATAAAGCCACCAATTGTTGCAAGTGATTTGCTGAATGTACCCATTATCAAATCAACTCGGTCTGTCAAACCAAAATGATTGCATATTCCGCGTCCCTCTTGACCAAAAACTCCCAAACTGTGAGCCTCATCAACATACACAGAAGCGTTATATTTGTCTGCAAGGGCGACTATTTCGGGCAACTTGGCAATATCTCCCTCCATAGAGAACACTCCGTCCATTACAATCAACTTTGTACTCTCGTAAGGTATCTTTTTGAGAACGGCTTCCAAAGACTCCATGTCGTTATGCTTATATTTGAGATAAGAAGCAAACGAAAGACGGCGTCCTTCCACTATTGAAGCATGGTTAAGTTCGTCTCCTATGATATAATCTCCCCTTCCCACAATCGTAGGTATTACTCCTATGTTGGTATGGAAGCCTGTCGAATAAACTATCGCCTTTTCTTTTCCTACAAAGTCGGCAAGTTTTTCTTCCAACTCGATGTGAATGTCCAACGTTCCGTTGAGAAAAGGCGAACCGGCACAGCCTGTACCGTATTTTTTTATCGCTTCAATACTGGCCTGCTTGATTTTGGGGTGATTGGTCAAGCCCAAGTAACTATTCGAACCAAACATCAATACCCTTTTTCCATGCATTACCACTTCGGTATTTTGTTCGCTTTCAATAGGTCTGAAATACGGATAAACACCCAAGGCTTTTACCCTTTGCGGTTCTTGATACCGAGCTAATTTAGAACGTAATTGTTTCATATATTACTTATTATTTTTTTCTTCAATTCTCATTTTTGAATTTCCGATTTGAGAGCATCGAACAACCGACTGCAACCAATACGGAAATTATTGCCCAATTTGATGTTATCACTTATAAAATACTCAAACAATCTCTTATATTTGACAGCTTCCAAAGGCTCTCTTATTCCTCCGGCAACCTTTAATCCTTTAATAATCCCGCTTTTGCGATAATGCTCTCTCAGAGCCAAAAGCATGACAGAAGCAGAATATACATCGGCTCCGCAAGATATTTTACCGGTAGAGGTTTTTATAAAGTCAGCTCCGCTTTTGAGTGCAAGCAAAGAAGCCCTCCACACATTGGAAAGTGTCTGTAACTCTCCCGTTTCCAAAATAACTTTCAGCACAACTTCTCTCCTGCGGCATACAATCAAGTCTTTCAAATCTGAAATTTCTTCTGCGGCTTTGGTTTGATTACCACAGAGAAACAAAGCCCTGTTCAAGCAAATATCTATCTCGTCTGCACCATGGTCGATTGCATATCTGACCTCTTCTTTCTTGGCTTCAAGAGGCATTTGTGAGTGAGGAAATCCGGCAGCGACCACAACATTTTTCACCCTCTTCGACCCATTGTATTCATTCATCAAATCAAGAAGGTTAGTAAAGCTGCAAACACCTGCAACTCTGTAAGTTGTTCCAAAAAAATCAAAGTCTGTGTTGTCAAACAATCGTTTGATTTGTTCCCTATGGTCTGTAGGAGACAGACAAGTAAGTTCCAAGTGAGGAATAAGGCTCAAAAGCTCTTGTTTTTCCAAATCCGAATTAACGTCAAGGCAACTCAAAGCATCTATCAGACAAGTAAACTCCCCTACCCTGTCGCTTTTGATAAGCTCTATCAACTTTTCTTCGTTTTCTATGACGTTAATATCAAAATCCATTGCCTATTCTGTTTGTTGTTTTGTTGCTATAAGGTTAAAACTCTCCTTTGCAAACTGAGGAGAATACTTAGATTTGAGGACAGGAACACCTATCGTACAATTAAGTCTTTGTTTCTTTTTCCAAGGACTTTCATTCATCTTTTTGCGAGACGAAAGCAGCTTCTTCAACCTCAAAGCCAACACTCCGTCAGACCAATCCATTATTTTGTTTTCAAAGAAAAACTTTCTGTTTTCGACCATCAAATCGCTCAAAGGAATATTCATAGGACAGACTCTTGAACAATTTCCGCACAATACAGAATTGAAACTCAAATGTTTGTAGCTATCATAGTTCTCAATAAAAGGAAGAATGACATTTGCTATCGGTCCGGTAAAAACATTGTTGTAGGGCTTGTCTCCTATTGTGCGATAAACAGGGCAAACTCTCTTACAAGCACCACAATCTATGCACAAGAGAGCCTTTCTTTGTTCTTTGAGAGACAGAAGGCTGCTCCTGCCGTTATCAATCAAAAACAGGTGAGTTTCACAATCCGAATTGAGTGCCTGAGGCGTAAATACAGATGAAAGAAACGGAAAATCAACATTATCTCTATACACAGACAAAATATGAGAAAAGAGTTCCAGATCTGCCAAATTGCATATAAACTTGTGGATTGGAAGAATGAAAATCTTCAATTTTGAACCCATCACAAGCTCCATGTCAAACGCAGAATTGAAAACCGAAAACAGACTTCCGGAGTTTACAATTCCCAAAGATGGTTCAAATATTGAACAATAATTATCAGTTGCCACCGTCGAAATATTCTCTTGCAACAAAGCATCATCAAGTCCCAACTCAATGTTAAAAGCAGATGAAAAAGTGTTTACCGCTTTCACCTTCTTTGACTTCAAAAGAGAAAAAAGACCGTCAAGAAAATCGTCGTATGCAACGCACCAATGTACAATTCCCTTATTATCAGAAAATTTTCTTTCAAACACAAGGAGGTTTTCATCGATGTTATCAATGAATTTTCTCCTCAATTCGGAGGCTTTGAGGCAAGCCTGACGAGGATTTTTGAACACTTCGTGAGCCAAATCCGAAGTAGTATCAAAAGATAAATCCATTTCAGACCAATCAATACTCTCCTTACAATCCGATAAGAAAGTTTTGTACTCCTTTGTGTTCATAAAATCAAATCAAAAGCTACTTAACAGGAATTTTTTCAATCCTTCTTTGGTGTCTTCCTCCCTCAAATTCAGCATTATAATAAGCATCAAATATATTTAATGCCTCCTGAGGCGAAACAAATCTTGCAGGAAGTGCAATTATGTTGGCATTATTGTGTTGTTTTGCGAGCTTTGCAATATCCTCATTCCAACAAAGAGCGCACCTTACCTTTTGATACTTGTTTGCAACCATCGAAACACCATTTGCAGTTCCGCACATAATGATACCAAACTCAAACTCACCATTATCGACAGCCTTTGCCAAAGGGTGAATCATGTCCGGATAATCCACACTTTCAGCAGAATAAGTACCCATATCCTTAATCTCAAAGCCCCTTTTGGTAAGTTGCTGCTTCATAAACTCCTTCAATTCAAATCCTGCATGATCGCACGCAATAGGAATAATCTTACACATAAACAATAACCATTTATTAAAGATAAAACTATCATATCAGTACAGCTTATACCCTGTTCAGCAAGGTATGGCAGCTACCAAAGAGCAAAGGTAGCAATTATTTTTCAATGAAACCCCATTAAAGTAGTAAAAAAGGAAGAAACAAATAATAAACACCACATAAAATCTCGGCAAAATCCCTTGTTTTCGAACTAAAAATCCCCTTTGCTCTTTTCAAACTTTGGAAAAATTTTCATCTATCGGTGAAGTAGTTTTTTGACAAGCCGAAAGACAGAAAATAAAACGCCGTTTTGCTACGCCGAAACGCCGTTTTGGCAAAATAATACGGCGTTTTAATTCCAGCGAAACGGCGTTTGGTTATACAGAAACAAACCACTATACTTAACAATCTTGATTTCAATACCTTACAAATTTAACTCCATTGTTGAAAAGTCGATAATAAGTCTGTTGATAAGCGTAAAATCAAATTGTTGATAAGTTTTGAATGTTGATTAAAGCCGATTTTTTCACAAAAAACGAACGATTTTTTTAACCAATCTGCATAGCGAAATCTCAAATCGGTGTTTTCAACAAGCAAGATTATCAACCATTTGTTGAAAATAGGCTTAAAATACTGATATGTAAAGTCTTCAAATGTCAATAAATGGGTTTGATTTGTTGATAAAAAGTAGTAATTTTGCAGGTTGAAACTTGACAAGAACAGGTTTTCAACACAATCAACAGAGATATAACAATAACAATAAGATTTAGTAAAAGATATATGTTTACAAAAGGAGATGAAATCAGGGAGAGAATACTTGCATTGAAAAAAGAAAAAAATGCGGTAATACTTGCTCATTACTATCAAATACCACAAATACAAGATATAGCAGATTATATTGGAGATAGTTTAAATCTTGCTCAAAAGGCAAAAGAAACCCAAGCTGACATAATAATGTTTTGTGGTGTTCACTTTATGGGTGAAACTGCCAAAATACTCAACCCAAACAAGAAAGTAATAATCCCTGATATGAATGCAAGTTGTTCATTGGCAGATTCATGTCCGTATGATGATTTCAAATTGTTTAAAGAACAACATCCTAACCACACGGTTATTTCATACATTAACTGTTCTGCTCAAATTAAAACCCTTTCCGACATAATATGTACCTCAGGCAATGCAGTGCAAATAGTAAATTCTTTGCCGAAAGATGAAAAAATTATATTTGCTCCCGACAAAAATCTCGGAGGATACATAAACAGAATAACCGGAAGAGATATGCTTTTGTGGAACGGAAGTTGCGAAGTTCATGAATTACTTACTGCCGAACACGTTTTGAAGATGAAGCAACAAAATCCTGACGCAACAATGGTGGCACATCCCGAATGTAATCCTGCGGTATTGGAACTTGCAGATTTTGTAGGCTCAACTCAGGCAATGATAAAGTATATTGCTTCTTCAAAATCAAAACGCTTTTTGGTGGCAACCGAATCGGGTATTACTCATAAGTTGCAACAAGACAATCCGGACAAGGAATTTATAATTGTAACGCAAAATGAAAGTTGTGCTTGTAACGATTGCCGACACATGAAGCTCAACACAATGGAAAAAGTTCTTGATACGCTCGAAAAAGAGAACAATGAGATAATTTTGAGCGAAGATTTGATTTTGCAAGCCGAAAAGCCTATAAATCGAATGTTGGACATATCAAAACAGCTCGGAATTATAAAATAGGAGAATTTTGATTGTATTTGCTATTTAACAATTTTCGTACTGCTAAAACATTGAACCATTGATGTTTAATCTCGAAAAAAATCGAAAAAATGTTGCTTTTTTAACATTATATTCTCAAAAAAATCAAGCCACTGACCAATCGGCTTGATTTTTTTGAAATTTCAGCCTTTTAAGACTATGTTTAAGAGAGTGCAAAAGTGCGTAATTTTGGTTTTCTCCTTTGTTTTGATTTTTCAAAGCCTTGCTTTGGAAGCTCAGAGCGATAAATCACTTTTTGAAAAAGTCAATCGTTCGATGAGTTTTCAAGATAAGGTGTGGGCAGTTCAAAATATTAAATCGGTAAAAAAAGCATTGAGCATATCGGATAGGGTTATGAACACAATGGACAGCCTTTACAAATCGGGCTTGTTTGAAACCAATGTGGAAGGAAGTCGATATGACGCTTTCAGACACGTTTTTTGGATGTATTCTCTTGCTTGTGAAATAGGAATTCCAAAATCGAGGAGGATAGGTCTTATTTATGAGAATTACAATCAATATGTTTTTGAAACAACACCGCTTTCGAGTTATGATTTTGCAGGAAGAGAAATGGACGAATACAACAATGAGGTTGGTTTGAACTTGTTTTCGAGAATGGGAAAGCAAGAAAACAGCATTGTATTTGATAGTATAAGTAGTTTGATTTCAAAAGGTTGTGCAAAAATAATTGCTAAAGATAAATCTCAAAGGAGCTTAGATAGAGAGGGTAGGGTGATTTGCGACAGCGTTTGGAAGTCTCAATGGAATAATGACAGGTATTTAATAAATTCAAATGTGGAGTTATGAGAAAAATATGCTTTTTGGTATTGTTGTTGGTTGGTTTCAGTTCGTTTTCACAGTCTTACAACTATGCCATTTATTGTAAGGATACTTTGACGAGCCCTTTTATGGCAGGAAGAGCTTATATTGATAACGGAGATAAAAAGGCTGCAGAGTTTATTCGCTCAGAATTAAAGAAAAATAACGTAAGTCTTTTGGGTGAAGACGGATTTCAATCAGTTCCTCTGAAGGTGAATAACATCTTAGAAGCAAATCTTTATGTTGGAATAAAGAATAGAAAACTTGAATTAGGAAAAGAATTTCTTGTTTTGGGAGCATCGCCATCTTGCGATTTTATTTTGAAAAACGAGAAAGCAAAAGTCATATCCACAAAAGCAGAATTGGAAAAACTAAAACCTCACAAATTAAAAGATAAAGTTTTGATTTTCAATCTTGGAGAGCTATCTAATTATGATGTAATCAGGTTTTTGCGTACTATAAAAGAGAAAGAACATACTCCAAAATTAGCTATAATTCAAGGACAAGATAAACTGCAATACTACACCGGCAGAAATGTAATGTCTTTTCCTGTTGTGCAACTCAGAGACAAAATATTCTCAAAGAAAATCAATCGTTTGAAACTTTCAATCAAGAGTGAATTTCATGAAAACTATCAATCTCAAAATGTATGGGCAAGAGTTGAAGGAACAAAATACCCTGACAGCACTTTTGTTTTTGTTTCCCATTACGACCATCTCGGAAAGATTGGACAGACTTACTTTCCCGGAGCAAACGATAACGCAAGCGGTGTAAGCGTTCTTCTTGATTTGGCAAAGTATTATGCTTCCAATCCTGCGGAATGTTCGATTGTTTTCATATTTGTAACAGGGGAGGAGATAGGTCTTGTAGGCTCTACCGCAGCTGCCGAAAACCCTTTGATAAACCTTCAAAATGTCAAGTTCTTGTTTAATTTGGATATGGTGGGAACAGGTTCTACGGGAGTGGCTGTGATAAATGGTCAGAAAGAACGTCGTGCAGGAGAGTTGTTGCAAGAGATAAATTCGGAAAATCATTGGTTCAGCAGAGTGGTATTGGGAGAGGAGAGTTGCAATAGCGACCATTGTCCTTTTGTTCAAAAAGGTGTTGCAGCACATTTTCTTTTCACTTACGGCTGTGAGTACAATGAATATCACAGTGTACATGACAACGGAAAGGAACTTTCTTTCACAAAGCACATAGACTTTTGTAATTTACTCAAAGAGTTTGTCAGAAGATATAAATAAGAAAAGAGTAAAATGTTTCACGTGATAAAGTAGAAGAATAGGTCATTAAAAACATTGAAAAACAGCAATTTGAATTTAGAATAAGGAGTGCATTTCGCAAAACGGCGTTTTGTCAGTATTAAAACGGCGTTTCAGTGTGGCAAAACGCCGTTTTATTTTTGTGAAACGCCGTTTTATTTTGACAGCTTGAAGAGTTGAAAAATCAAGATTTGAAAACAGATAAAATAACACCGAAATATAATGAAAAGAATAGCTTTAATCATTGTTACAAGTCTGCTTGCAATGGTTTCAAATGCTCAAAATATTTCCCAAATAAGGCATGATGTGGAAGTATTGAGCAGTGATAGTTTGCAGGGCAGGTATTATGGAACGCCAGAAAGCCGAAAAGCTCAAAATTATATCATAAACAGCTTTGTAAACTCAGGGCTTACAACTCTCAGACAGAACTTTGAGGTCAATGGAAGAAAGTCTGCAAACATTGCTGCTTTGATAAAATCTTCCGAACCCTCAAACGAATATATTGTTGTCGGAGCTCATTACGACCACTTGGGAACAAAGCTCAAAAATGGCAAAGAAGAGATTTACCATGGAGCCGATGACAACGCTTCGGGTACTGCAATGTTGTTGGAAATTGCACGCTTGTTCTCTCAAAACGCAACTTCAATCAAAAGAAACGTCATATTGGTGGCTTTTGATGCCGAAGAAGTGGGCTTATGCGGCTCTGAATACTTTGCTTCCGACCCTTTGTTTGCTCAAAACGCCTCACAAATCAAGCTGATGCTCAACTTAGATATGGTAGGCTGGCTTAAAGAGGGCGAATTAAATGTTTCGGGAGTGGGAATGCTCAAAAACTGGGAAGAATTGTTTGAAAAAGCCAACACAAATGCTCTGAAACTCTCTGTCAAAAGCCTTGACAAGTCGGTGTTTACCGATTCGGATTTTACTTCTTTTGCCAAACGTCAAATCCCTTCGATAAGTTTTACAACCGGAACAAAGTCTCCATATCACAAACCCGAAGACACGGCAGACAAAATAGACTATCAAGGCATGGAAAAGCTGTCTTCGTTTCTTTATAATCTGATTTGTGAAGCCGCAAACAGCCCCTCACTCACATTTTCGGGCAAGATAGCAAGCCGACACAGCAATAAATCATCGCGATTTGCCTTCGGTGTAGGGGCAGGGTATGGTTCTGCTTGTCAGAATTACCACTTCGGAAACATAACCGGAAGACACGGCAATATGTATCAGGCAAATCTTTTCTCACAATACAATTTCAGCAAAATATATGCTCTCAGACTGTCGGTGAGTGTGCAAAGAGACAAAACAAAAAGGGCAGAAGGACAGATAAGTCAAACAAAGCTATCACTACCTCTTGTATTTGTCTTGCAAACTCCTCTCAAAGAAGCTGTGGGAGTTGATTTCCGATTGGGAATGTTTTATGATTATTGTTTCGATGCCGATTTCAAATCGACGGGACTTAGCTTTGATACATTCTCTGCTCACGATATGGGATTGGTGTCGGGTTTTGGTTTCAGAATTGCAGGCTTCGGCTTGGACATGATGTGGAAAACAGGCCTTGCAAACCTCAATAAAGGCACTGAAAACAAGATTACTTCATCGTCATTCAACATAGGATTGACTTATTATTTCAAAAGATAACACCAAAAACTAAGACAAAATGGGAGATTTGAAGAAATTGGCAGGACAAACCGCCATTTACGGAATACCAACCATAGTGGGAAGATTTCTAAACTACCTTTTGGTTCCCGTTTACACCTATTCGCTCACGGCAGACCGCTACGGAGTGGTTTCGGAGCTGTATGCATACGTCTCTTTCCTTATGATAATGCTTACTTACGGCATGGAAACGGCATATTTTCGCTTTTCGCAAGAGGCAAAGGACAAAAAAACTGTATTTAACACCTCCATGCTTTCGCTTTTTACCACAACGATGCTCTTTCTCCTGCTCACAATGTGCAATCTCGGCTCTTTAAGCGATGTAATGGGCTATTCCGCTCACAAAGAGTACATTGCGTTGTTTCTGATTATCGTTTCACTCGATGCACTCAGGGCAATCCCTTATGCAAAACTCCGAAGAGAAAATAAGGCTGCCCGATTTGCACTGATAAAAAGCGTCGATATTTTCTCCAACATACTCTTTAACCTCTTTTTCTTTTTTGTTCTCAAACCCGAAGACTTGGTTTTGAGCATCTTTCTCTCCAATATGTTTGCAAGTCTTATCGCAATGCTGATGTTATTGCCCGAGTACTTGCAGTTTCGCTTCAAGTTCGACTTCCGTCTTTTGAAACAGATGCTTCTTTACGGACTTCCGGTCATGGTGGGCGGCTTGGCAGGAATGGTAAACGAGACTTTCGACCGAATAGCCTTGAAACACCTTGTGGAATGTCCCGTTTCGGTGTCGGATTGTGAGAGTTATGTGATGAGCAACATAGGAATATATGGAGCATGCTACAAGTTGTCAATCGTAATGAGCCTTTTCATTCAGGCATTTAAGTTTGCAGCCGAGCCTTACTTCTTCTCAAAGATGAAAAACGCAGATGCAAAACAAACTTACGCAGATGTGATGAGCGTATATACCCTTTTTCTTCTCACAATCTTCATAGGAGTGATGGCATATCTTGATATATTACAATACTTTGTGGGAAGCGAGTTCAGAAGCGGCTTGAAGGTCGTTCCTGTCTTGCTTTTGGCAAATCTTTGTCTCGGAATTTATTACAATCTCTCCGTTTGGTACAAGGTGAGCGACAAAACGATATACGGAGCCTACATTTCGGGAATTGGAGCTGTGATAACGCTGATTTTGAACTACCTTTTGGTTCCTCATTTGGGCTATATGGGAGCGGCATGGACCACTTTGATATGCTATTTCTCCATAATGGTGATATGTTGGGCTTTCGGACAAAAGTTCTATCCCGTAAAATATCCGATAAAGCGGCTTTCGCTCTACACACTGCTTGCTTTGGTGCTTGTGGGTGCGATAATCTGCAATCCGGTTGCCAATATAGTACTCAAACTGCTGATAAACACTGCGTTGTTGCTTGTTTTCGTTGCTGTGGCATACCGATTTGACGTTCGCAAACGACTATCCTGAAAACCATATCGCCATACCAAGAAAAAACATAGCTGATTTTGTAGAAAAACATCGGCAATTATCTTTGCTAACTCTCACTCCATGCGGTTGATAATGGCATTATCAAAGTTTTTTTTGCTTGATAATACCATTATCATCGCATGATAATCCGATTATCTTGGGAAGATAATACCATTATCACGCCAAGATAATACTATTATCACGCCGTGATAATCCGATTATCAAGCATAGGAGTAAGTTGATAATCCTTTTTTTCAGACAACAACCGCCGTTTTACTTCCGAGAAGTCTTCGTTTTCTCTTGTTTATTGCAAAACAGCGATTTACAACTTACAGTCTTTCCAATACCAAATCAATTAAATCGTCCATTGATTTGTGATAATCTTTGCTGAATTTGCCCGATGTTCTGCCTGCAATGACGTTGCATATTGTCAAAACGTTGTGTCCGCACATTCTTCCCAAACCATAGAGAGCCGAAGTCTCCATTTCGTAATTCGTTATTTTGAGATTGTTGAACGAAAAGCCTTTCAAGCGTTGGTTAATCGTCTCATCTGCAGGACTTAACCTTATTTTTCTTCCCTGAGGAGCGTAGAAGCCTGCCGCAGTGAGCGTTATGCCGCAAGGAATGTCGAAAGCAATTTTGTCGAGCAGCGTTTTGCTTGCCCCGATTGCGTAAGGAGTGGGTAAATTCGGTTTCCAATCGACTTGTTTGCAGAAGTTTGCAACCATTTCTGCCTTGTTGATTTTTTCGATGTCCTTATAATAATATCCCAAACCGTCAGTGCCTATCGCAAAAGCAGAAGCAACACACATTCCCACTTCCAATTCGTCTTGCAAAGAGCCGCAAGTGCCTATTCTTATCAAATCGAGACTTCGGTGAGAGGGGTTCGGTTGCTTTGTTTCGAGATTTACGTTTGCACAAATGTCCAATTCGTTGATTACAATGTCAATGCAGCCCACGCCCATGCCGGTTGAGAGTACGGTGAGGGGCTTTGATTTGTATGTTCCGCTATAACTGACTATTTCTCTGTTGCTTGTGTGAGCTGAAATCTTGTCGAAACGTTTTGAAATCAACTCTGCTCTTGCAGGGTCGCCAACCAATATCACCTTATCGGCGAGAGTTTCGGGCTTTATCCTGATGTGGTAAGGCGTATTGTCCTCTGCCAATACCAATTCGGAAGATGCGAATTTCGTTTCCATGTTTTTGTCTGTTTTTCTCTTATCAACGAAAGTCAATCGGCATTTATTTCCTCAGTATTTTCACGCTTGTGGTTTATTTCACTACCTTTGCAAACCGTAAAACAATGAGAAAACAGGTTTGTGATGAGTAAAGGAAATGTGGAGATAATGTCTCCGGTTGGTTCTTACGAGGCTCTTCATGCTGCAATAGCCTCAGGTTGCAACAGTATCTACTTTGGTGTTGAGGGATTGAATATGCGTTCTCGTTCTGCCAACAATTTTACCATTGAAGATTTGAAACAAATTGCTTCCATAGCCTCCGAACACGGCGTAAGGTCATATCTGACCCTCAATACGGTGGTTTACGACAGCGAAATGGACTATATGAAGAGCATAATTGACGCTGCAAAGGCTGCGGGGGTGAGTGCCGTCATTGCGGCGGACTTGTCTGTCATTCAATATGCGAATGAAATTGGTCTTGAGGTGCATCTTTCGACCCAATGCAACATTACCAACAAGGAAGCGGTGAGATTTTTTTCCAAATATGCCGATGTGATTGTTACTGCGAGAGAACTAAGTCTCGAACAGGTCAAATCCATCACTCGATGGATAAAAGAAAACGACATAAAGGGACCAAGCGGAAGGCAGTTGGAGATTGAGTGTTTTGTTCATGGAGCTTTGTGTATGGCAATCAGCGGAAAGTGTTATCTTTCTTTGGATAACGCAAACAGCAGTGCCAACAGAGGGGCTTGTTTGCAGTACTGCCGTCGTCCTTACAAGGTTACAGACATGGACGGAGGCACAGAACTGATGATAGACAACCAATATATCATGTCGCCAAAGGATTTGAAGACATTGGATTTCCTTGACAAGGTGTTAGATGCGGGAGTGAGAGTGTTGAAAATTGAAGGCAGGGGCAGAAGTCCCGAATATGTAAAGGTTGTAACGAGAGTTTATCGTCAAGCAGTCGATGCTTGGCAAAAAGGAGAGTGGAGCAAAGAGAAATTAAACGAGTGGAACAAGGAACTATCGACCGTTTACAACCGCGGATTTTGGGACGGATATTATTTGGGTCGCAAAATGGGAGAGTGGAGCGAGGGTTACGGCTCTCGGGCAACCACAAAGAAAACTTTTGTCGGCACCATAACCAACTATTTCAAGAACATAGGTGTTGCAGAGATTAAGATAGAAAGCGGAAGTCTCAAATTGAACGACAGAATTTACATAATGGGAACGACAACAGGCGTCTATGAGGACACAATCGAAGAGATAAGAGTAGATTTGAAGAAAACAGACAAGGCTGTCAAAGGAGAATTTTGTTCAATCCCCACAAAGTCTTTGGTAAGACGCTCCGACAAGGTCTATATTGTTGAAGACGTGCTTGCAGAATGAGAAACCATTAAAGCAAAATGAAAAGATTTAATTTACATTCGCACTCTCTTTTTTGCGACGGCAAGAGTTCGTTGGAGCAAATGGTTTGTGCCGCAATCGAAAAGGGCTTTTATTGTTTTGGTTTTTCGGCTCATGCTCCTGTTCCGTTTGAAAACAATTTTGCCTTGCCGTTTTCGGACATTCAGAGCTACTTGGACGAAACTCACAGGCTGAAAGAGAAATACCAAAGCAAGATAAGGCTTTACACCTCAATGGAATTTGACTACATAACCGATATTGCCGAAGACGCAAAGCAGAGAGCGAAAGATATGGGCTTGGATTACGTTTTGGCATCGGTACATCAGGTCAAACAAAGGGGCAAAGAGGGCGTGTGGTTCATAGACGGAGGAAAGCAAGAGGTATGGGACAAGGGTCTTGAGGCGTGTTTTGGAGGTGATGTGAGAAAAGGAGTCGAGTGTTTCTACTCTCAGAGCATTGAAATGCTGCAAAAAGTCAATCCCGACGTGATTTGCCATTTTGATAAGGTGAAAATGCACAACAAAGAGAGGTTTTTCAGCGAAAAAGATGCGTGGTACAAAGAGCTTGTGAGGACTTTGCTCGAACAAATCAAAACTCAGGATTGTATTTGCGAGGTTAATACAAGAGGATTGTACAAAGGCAGAAGCAATGACTTCTTTCCGTCTCTTGTTTGGATAAAAGAGGCTGCACAAATGGGTATTCGCATGACCATTTCGACCGATTGTCATAACGCAAGCGAGGTAGATTTGTATTTTGATGAGGCTGTCGAAGCCCTAAAGCAATGCGGACATCGCTATGTGTGGTATTTCGACGGACAATGGCAGGCAGAAAAACTGCCATAATCACAAATCAATACACCGACTTTGCCTTTTGTCGGTGTCAAACAAGGCTTTAATCCGAAAATCAGTGCGATTTTAAGAGAGTTTCACGCCAATTAAGTGCATGAACTCTTCTCTTGTTTCTTTGTTTTTGAGAAATGCTCCCGTAAAGTCGGAAGTTGTGGTGAGTGAGTTTTGCTTTTGAACCCCTCTCATGCTCATGCAGAGGTGTCGTGCCTCAATTACAACCGCCACTCCGAGAGGATTGAGAGTGTTTTGTATGCAATCTTTGATTTGTTGCGTCATTCTCTCTTGCACTTGCAGCCTTCGGGCAAACACATCCACCACTCGGGGGATTTTACTCAAACCAACAATATGACCATTGGGGATATAGGCAACGTGAGCCTTGCCTACCATTGGTACCATGTGGTGTTCGCACAAGGAATATATCTCTATGTCTTTCACAAGTACCATTTGCTTGTAGTCTTCCTTGAACATGGCAGAGCGAAGTATCTCTTCGGGATTGAGATCGTAGCCGTGAGTAAAAAATTGCATGGCTTTGGCAACCCTCATCGGCGTTGCGAGCAGCCCTTCTCTGTTTACATCTTCACCAAGCAACCTTATGATTTCCTTATAGTGCGAAGCCAACTTCTCCAAGGTCTCGGGATTGTATCTTTCTACCTTTTCGTATCCGTAAAGAGATTGTTTTTCAGTATCTTTGTCCATGTTTAAGAATTTGTTTTCAAGACTTTTTTCAGTTTGCAAAGGTATGAAAATAATCGCTTCTGTCAAGGGTAAAAAACAAAACGCCGTTTCGCTCATATCAAAACGCCGTTTTATTTCGGCGAAACGGCGTTTTGACAAAATGAAACGTCGTTTCATTTTGCTGTTTCCAAACCTCTGAAAAATAAGTATTTGTAAAGATGAAACAGATGCTTGTTTGAGAGTAATTCTTCGGCATGACATATTCTTGATTGCTGAAAATAAGAAACTCAATCTGCACAAAGAACGGAGTGAATGTAGTATCTTTGCCAAAGAATTGAAATTTGAAAAATTTGCTTTTATGAAAGAGAAGAAATTATTTTTGATTGATGCCATGGCTTTGATATATCGCAGTTTTTATGCGATGAACAAAAGTCCGAGAGTGAACTCCAAGGGCATGAATACTTCGGCTGCCTTTGGCTTTTTTACTACTTTGCTCAGCATATTGAAACAATACAATCCCTCTCACTTGGGAATAGCACTCGATTTGCACTCTCCTACTTTCCGACATGAGAAATATCCTGATTATAAAGCCAATCGCCCTTCCACTCCCGAAGAAATCAGACAAATGGAACCCTATATTTACAGCATAATCGAAGCAATGAACATTCCCATGCTTTCTTGTGAGGGATTTGAAGCCGACGATGTGATAGGAACTCTTGCCAAAAAGGCTGTAAAACACGGCTTTGATGTCTATATGGTAACGCCCGACAAAGACTATGCTCAGCTTGTGGAGGAGCATATCAAGATGTTGAAACTCGGAAGAATGGGAAATCAGGCAGAGATATGGGGAGTTGATGAGGTGTTGGAGCGTTTTGAAGTACAAAATCCAAGACAAGTTATTGATATTTTGGGACTTTGGGGCGACAGTTCTGACAATATACCCGGTGTTGCGGGAATAGGAGAGAAGAAAGCGAAGGCTCTTTTGAAGCAATTTTCTTCCATAGAAGATGCAATAGCAAACAGCGACAAGATTGAAGCCAAATCGTTGCGTAAAGCCCTTGAAGACAACAAAGAACAGGCGTTGGAGTCCAAGTTTTTGGCAACCATAGTGTTAGATGTGCCGATAGAGTTTGACCCTGAGCGGTTGCAAATTTCCAAACCCGATATGCAACGTTGTGCAGAGCTGTTTGGAGAACTTGAATTTAAGAGCTTTGCACAAAAATTCTTTGAATATTTCTCTTCGGCAGACAATTTGCCGGCTTTTTCTGCCGCCACTGTTCAGCCTTTATTTCAAACAGCCTTGTTTTCAGATAGTTCGCAACGACAATCGATAGACTCCCAAGCTCATTCCTACATGGAGATAAAGCAAAACGAAGAGCTGAAACAAATTGTGGAACAACTGAAAACCAAAGAGTTGATTTCCTTTTACTATTGTGAACAAGAGGGAGTTCCTATGGGCATTTCTTTCTGCTGCGATGCTCACAAGGCTTGGTTCATACGCCTTGACACATCGCCAAAGGAAAGAGAAGAAACAATGTCTTTGATAAAAGAATTGTTTGAAAGCCAATCGGTTGAAAAGATTACTTACGACCTCAAATCGCAAAAGCATTTCCTCGATTTGTATGGCTGTGAGGTCTCGGGCAAATGTTATGATGTCATGCTGGCTCACTATCTTATCGACTCGGAAGCTGTTCATCGTTTGGATTTTGTAAGTGAGAGTATGTTGGATTACACAATGCTCGATGCCTCTTCTCTTTTTGCCAAGAAGAAAGCCTCAGATCTTTTGAGCGTTTCAGACCTCGAAAGAGAGAAAAGAGACTTTGTTTGTGAAAGAGCCGATGTTATTTTCCGATTGAGGGATATTACTTATGCCAAACTTAGGGAAGATAAACTTGACAAGCTCTTCGATGAGGTTGAAATGCCGCTTGTAAATGTCTTGTTTGCAATGGAAAAGCGTGGAGTAAAGATAAATTCCGACACATTGGAACAATTTTCTGCAAAGTTGGGAGAAAGGAAGAGTGAATTGGAAAGCCAAATATATGATTTGGCAGGAGAGAAGTTCAACATTTCGTCTCCTCGGCAGCTTGGTGAGGTTCTTTTCACTCGTTTGCAGATAGTTGGAGACGCAAAGGCGAAACGAACCGCCACAAGGCAGTTCTCGACAGCCGAAGAGGTGTTGCAAAAACTTGTAAACGCACATCCGATTGTCCCTTTGATAATGGAATACAGGACTTTGTCGAAATTGAAGAGTACATACGCCGACAGTCTTCCTGCTTTGGTCAATCCTCACACCAAAAGGGTGCATACAAGTTATAATCAGAGTGTTACCGCAACAGGAAGGCTGTCTTCAAACAACCCTAACTTGCAAAACATTCCCATAAAGACCGATTGGGGAAAAGAAATCCGCAAATGCTTTGTTCCTGCGGACGAAAACCATGTCCTTTTGGCTGCCGACTATTCTCAAATCGAACTGAGAATTATCGCTTCTCTGAGTGAGGACGAACATCTCTGCAATGCTTTCAAGGCAGGCGAGGATATTCACCTTGCAACCGCCGCAAAGATTTATTCCCTTCCGAAAGAACAAATTACAAAGCAGCAGAGAGCCAATGTCAAAAGTGTGAATTTTGGAATTATTTACGGTATTTCTGCCTTTGGTTTGTCGCAACAGCTCAACATTACTCGAAAAGAAGCTCAAAAATTGATAGACCAATACTTTGAGAACTACCCTCGTGTGAAAAAATACATACAATGGTGCAAGCAAACGGCAAGAGAAAAAGGCTATGCCGAGAGTATGTGCGGCAGAAGGAGATATTTGAAAGACATAAACTCGGGTAATGTCAATCTTAGGTCGTTTGCCGAAAGGAATGCGGTCAATATGCCCGTTCAGGCGTCGAGTGCCGACATGATAAAGATTGCAATGGTGAGAATTTTTGAGCGAATGGAAAAAGAGAAACTTCAATCCTCAATGATAATGCAGGTTCACGACGAACTTGTGTTTGATGTTCTCAAACCGGAATTGGAAAAGATGAAAGCGATTGTAGTTGAAGAAATGACAAATGCTCTTTTGCTCAAAGTGCCTGTTGTTGTTGAGGCTCAGAGCGGAGAAAACTGGTTGGAGGCTCACTGATTTTCTGCTTTGGGCGTAAGTTTCCAACGTCTGTGGCTCCAAAGCCAAAATTCGGGAGCGGCTTTTATGGCATCTTCGGTGAGCTTTGCAATGCTTTCGACAACAAATCCGTAGGGCGTTTCTTGTGGTGAGCTGCTCACAAGGCTGAAACTTACCTCATAATACCCTCTTTTGACTTTATCGACCTTGTAGAAGAACACGGGATAGTTGTACTTTTTGGCAAAATACTCTGCTCCGTAAATAAGAGCCGTCTTCTGGTTGAGGAAATTTGCCCAATAGCATTTGTTCACATCGTTCGGACTTTGGTCCGAAAGCAACATATACGCACACACATCGCCGTTTGCAATATGGTTTTCCATATCCTGACGAACGTTGTCGGCATAACAAACCTCTGTTCCGTAGCGAGTGCGTTTTGCAAAAGCCAATCGCTCAAAGGTTTTGTTGCTCATTCGTTTGCCTACCCCTATTCCGTGGTGTGCAATCTGCATATCGAGACTTGCAACCATATATTCCCAGTTGTTATAGTGGGCAGAGGCAAGAATGATGCTCTTTTTTTCCTTGTAATATGGAAGAAGAATGTCTGCATTGAGACATTTGTATCGTTTGAGAAGTGATTTTTTTGAAATGGTAAGCATTTTTGCCGCCTCGACAAGCAAATCCGAAAGATGCCGATAGTATTTTTTTGTAATGGAACGAATTTCGGCTTCATTTTTTTGAGGAAAGGAGTTTTTGAGATTTGAAACTATCACCTTTTTGCGGTATTTCACCACATCTTTCAGCACAAAACACATTATGTCTGAAAGAAAATAAAGCACCCTCATGGGTAAAATCGAAAGCGGAATGAGAATGCAATAAAATAACAAGTAGCTTGCAACAACTGACATAGGCTTTTGTTTTTCGGTTTGCAAAGATATGGAAAATCTGATTAAAACAAGCTGCAAACAAAATGGCAGTTTAACTTACGCTTTCTTCGATTTTTGCTGTCTTTTTGCACTCTTTGGCATCAATAACAAGATTATCAAAATTTTTTTTGCCATGATAGTCGGATTATCATCGCAAGATAATGGTATTATCATCGCAAGATAGTCGGATTATCATGGGCTTGGAGTGTGTTTCTATCCCTTTTGACAAAACAAAACGGCGGTTTGACGGCAAGATTTGAGAAATCTGTTGCTGCTTATTCGGGAAATAGTCGTAAATTTGCCAATTCTTTTAGACGAATTAACATTAAAAGTAAAATAGGACAAAGCTATGTCGAAAGCAATAAAGATTTCCAAAGGTTTGGACGTGCGTCTGTTAGGACAAGCCAAGCCTGAGGTTGTGGAAACGGCAGTTGGCGAATATGCCATAAAGCCAAAGGACTTTGTCGGACTTACTCCCAAAATGTTGGTTGAGCAGGGCGACAAGGTGAAGGCAGGAACGCCTGTCTTCTATGCAAAAGGCAAGGAACGCCTTATGTTTACTTCTCCTGTCAGTGGCACAATTACAGCTGTCGAAAGAGGAGAGAAGAGAGTTATTAACGCAATCAGGATTGTACCGGACGGACAAAACGAGTACGAAGACTTCTCCAAGGAGAGTTTGAGCGGCATGAGCCGTGAGCAAGTCAAAGAAAAAATGCTTGCTTCGGGCGTATGGACAGTGCTTCGCCAAAGACCTTACTCAGTCATTCCGGATCCTGACACAACTCCCAAGTACATCATAGTTACGGGATTTAGTTCTGCTCCTCTTGCTCCCGACTATTCTGTTTTGTTGCAGGGAGAAAGAGCGGCAATGCAGGTAGGTGCAGATGCTTTGCGAAAACTTACCGACGGAAAAGTTCATGTAAATGTACACTCTTCGATAAGTCGCACCGACGAATTGCTCAAATTGGAAAACGTTCAGATAAACACCTTTGAGGGTAAGCACCCTTGCGGCAATGTTTCTGTGCAGGCAGAAAAGATAGACCCGATTAACAAGGGCGAAAAGATATGGTATTTGGACGCTCAGGACTTGGCGGTTATCGGAAAGCTGTTTCTTGAGGGCAGATACGTTGCCGACAAAATCATTGCCTTGACAGGCGAAGAGGTTTCTCACCCTCAGTACTACAAAATCAAGAGAGGAGCAAACATTTCTTCGATTATATATAATAATGTAACATCAAACACTCTTCGTTTCATAAGCGGCAATGTTCTTACGGGAACAAAAATCGAAAGAGACGGATTTTTGTCGTACTATGACAACCAAATAACGGTGATAAGAGAAGGAAAGGAGAGACGTTTGTTCGGTTGGTTGGCTCCGGGCTTCAATCGTTTCAGTGTGTCTCGCACTTTCTTGTCGGGATTTATGAAAAACTGCTCTTGCAACAAGGCATACAAAGTAGATACGAACCTCAACGGAGGTGAGCGTCCTTTGGTATTTACCGGAGAGTTTGAGAAAGTATTTCCGATGGACATCTATCCTATGCAGCTTATCAAGGCTTGTGCAATAGGAGACATAGATTTGATGGAGCAACTTGGTATTTACGAAGTAGATCCTGAAGACTTCGCACTTTGCGAATTGGTAGATTCTTCAAAAACCAACATTCAGGCAATCATAAAACAAGGTCTTGATTTAATGAGAAAGGAGATGGGCGAATGAAATGGATAAAGAATATTTTGGATAATATGCGTCCGAGCTTTGAAGAAGGCGGCAAGCTGTATGCTTTCCACTCTCTGTTTGATGCAATGGACACATTCTTTTTGACACCCGAAACAACAACCACAAGCGGTTGCCACATAAGAGATGCAGTCGATAACAAGCGAACAATGTTTACCGTTGTGATAGCTTTAATCCCTGCTTTGTTGTTCGGAATGTACAACATAGGTTATCAACACTACCTCTCAATAGGAGAAGTTCACTCATATTGCGAAAACTTCTGGGGAAACTTCTGGTATGGTTTCCTACAAGTGTTGCCGATGATACTTGTGAGCTACATTGTCGGTTTGGGAATTGAGTGTATCTTTGCTCAGGTTCGCAAGCACGAGGTGAGCGAAGGCTATTTCGTTACAGGAATGCTCATTCCTCTCATTTGTCCTCCCGATGTTCCTTTGTGGCAGTTGGCAATAGCAGTTGCCTTTGCCGTAATCATAGGAAAGGAAGTTTTTGGAGGCACAGGATACAATTTTCTCAATCCTGCATTGGTGGCAAGAGCGTTTTTGTTCTTCTCTTATCCCTCAAAAATGTCGGGAGACAGCGTTTGGATAGCAGAACAAGGCGATGCCATTTCGGGAGCAACCCCTCTTGGAGAAATGTTGGCAGGAGCAAGCGCACCACACGCCTCAATGCTTGATATGTTTTTGGGATTTGTTCCCGGAAGCGTGGGAGAGACTTCGGTGGTTGCAATCTTGCTTGGAGCGATACTTCTTCTTGTTACAGGTGTTGCCTCATGGAGAATAATGCTTTCAGTATTTGCAGGAGGAGCAGCAATGGGCGTTGTGTTCAATCTTATAGGAGCAACACCATATATGCAAATGCCTTTCTACGAACACTTCCTTATCGGAGGATTTATGTTTGGTGCTGTCTTTATGGCAACAGACCCTGTAACAGCTGCTCAAACCAATATAGGAAAGTACATCTATGGAGCGTTGATTGGAATAATGGCAGTGTTGATAAGAGTTGTCAATCCCGCATATCCCGAAGGCATGATGCTTTCTATTCTTCTTTTGAACGTATTTGCTCCTTTGATAGACTACTATGTGGTTGAAGCAAATATCAAAAGGAGAACAAAAAGAGCTAAAGTTTTGACTAAGAATAATTAACCTCAAAAACGAAAATAGAGATGTTCAGTAATAAGTATATATTTGTTTACTCGACCATACTTGTTGTTGTTGCGGCTTCCATATTGTCGATAGCGGCAGTGGTGTTAAAGCCGTTTCAACAAAAAAATCAAGAGGTCGAGAAAATGCAACAGCTGCTTTCTTCTGTCGGAATAGCCTCCGAGGCAGACAATGCGGAAGAATTGTACAACAAATACTTCACCGAAGAATACGGAGTGAACCCCGAGGGTGAAATTGTCAGCAGCTACATCAATCAACAGCAGACCAAAGGTAGCGAAAGACCATTCAAAGCCGACATGAAGAAAGAATTGCAAAAAGTAAAGAGCAATGACAGCTCGGCATCTTTGCCCGTGTTTGTCTGCAACAAAGACGGCAAGAAGAACTATGTCGTTCCTGTTTCGGGAGCAGGTCTTTGGGGCGGAATATGGGGCTATATGGCGGTAGATGAAGACCTTTCGACCGTTGTGGGCGTCAATTTCGGACACAAAAGCGAAACTCCGGGACTCGGAGCCGAAATTACAACCGAAAAATTCCAAAACCAATTTAAGGGAAAGCAAGCCTTTGAAAACTCTCAAGTAAAATTGGAAGTAAAGAAAAGAGCAGACAAGCAAGATAAATATCAAGTTGATGCCATTTCGGGAGCAACTATCACCTCCACAGGCGTATCCAACATGATAAAAGATTGCTTGGGACTATACATCAAGTACTTTGAAACCATAAAAACTGATAGCAATGGCAAATAATTTGAAACTAATAAAGAATCCTCTAAGTAAGGATAACCCGATTACCGTTCAGGTATTGGGAATCTGCTCTGCCTTGGCAGTAACCGCACAATTGAAGCCTGCGGTGGTCATGGCATTGTCGGTAACAGTCGTTGTGGCATTGTCAAACGTTGTTGTTTCACTTTTAAGGAACACAATACCGCCAAGAATAAGGATTATCGTACAGTTGGTCATCGTTTCAATGATGGTAATCCTTGTCGATCAAGTTTTGAAAGCCTTTGTATATGAGGTAAGCAAACAGCTGTCGGTTTTTGTCGGACTGATAATCACCAACTGTATTGTAATGGGACGATTGGAAGCCTTTGCAATGAGCCACAAACCCGGAGTTTCTTTCCTTGACGGCATAGGAAACGGCTTGGGATACGCATTCATATTGATAACCATGGGATTTGTAAGAGAGTTGTTTGGTTCAGGCACACTATGGGGCTTTCAGGTCATACCGCAAGCCCTATACAACATAGGCTATGAGAACAATGGTCTTATGATAATGCCGCCTATGGCTCTGATAATTGTAGGTATCATAATATGGGTTCACAGAAGTCGGAACAAAGACCTTTGTGAGAAGTAATTAACACAGAAAAATCAGAAATATGCAAGAGATAATAAACATATTTGTAAAGTCGATTTTCATAGACAACATGGTGTTTGCATTCTTTCTCGGAATGTGTTCATACCTTGCCGTTTCAAAAACGGTGAAAACGTCTATGGGTTTGGGATTGGCGGTCGCTTTTGTGCTTATAATAACCGTTCCCGTAAACTATTTGATAAACAAATACATTTTGGCAGAAGGAGCGTTGGTATGGTTGGGAGATTCGTTCAAAGATGTCGATTTGAGCTTTTTGAGTTACATCTTCTTCATTGCCGTTGTTGCCGCAATCGTACAGTTGGTCGAGATGTTCATCGAAAAAGTCTCCCCTTCGCTATACAGCCAGTTGGGAATCTTCCTCCCTTTGATAGCAGTAAACTGTGCAATTCTCGGAGCTTCGCTTTTCATGCAGGAAAGAGACTATGCCAATGTGGGAGAAGTCGTATCGTTTGCAGCAGGTAGCGGAATTGGTTGGCTACTTGCAATCGTTTCACTTGCCGCAATAAGAGAGAAGATAAGATATTCACACGTTCCTGCCCCTCTCAAAGGACTTGGAATAACATTCATAATCACGGGACTTATGGCAATAGCGTTCATGAGCTTCCTCGGAATAAAACTATAAGGAGGAAAACAGATGGGAAAGATAGTAATAGTAAGCGTATTGGTGTTTTTGATAGTCGTATTGCTCTTGGTGAGCATACTTCTCTTTGCCCGAAAGAAATTAGTTCCGCAGGGGAAAGTAAAAATCAACATCAACGACAAGAAAGAATTGGAAGTAGAAAGCGGTTCGTCCATATTGGCAACCCTTGCAGCCGAGAAGGTCTTTTTACCCTCAGCCTGCGGAGGACAAGGTACTTGCGGAATGTGTAAATGTAAAGTTTTGGAAGGAGGCGGCGAGATGTTGCCGACCGAAAAGCCTCACTTCTCGAGAAAACAACAACAAGAACACTACCGTTTGGGCTGTCAGGTCAAGGTAAAAGAAAACATGAAGATACAAATACCCGAAGAAATCTTCGGCATCAAGAAGTGGGAGTGCGAGGTATTGAGCAACAACAACGTTGCAACCTTCATCAAACAATTTGTAGTCAAACTTCCCGAAGGCGAAACCCTCAACTTCCGAAGCGGAGGCTACATACAGATTGACGTTCCTGCCTGCACAATCAACTACAAAGACATGGACATCGACCCTAAATACCATTCCGATTGGGATAAGTTCAAAGTGTGGGACTTGGTGATGAAAAATCCCGAACCATGTTTCAGAGCCTATTCGATGGCAAACCACCCTGCAGAAAACAACATCATAATGTTGAACATTCGTATCGCCACACCACCTTTGGACAGAGAGCATGGCGGCTGGGCAAAGGTCAATCCGGGAGTTTGCTCCTCATATATATGGTCGTTGAAGCCCGGCGACAAGGTAACAATCTCAGGACCATACGGCGAATTTTTCATCAAAGACACCGACAAGGAAATGATGTTTATCGGAGGAGGCGTCGGAATGGCACCAATGCGTTCGCACATCTTTGATTTGTTCAAGACACACCATACAACCCGCAAGGCATCATTCTGGTACGGAGCAAGAGCAATCAAAGACCTCTTCTACGTTGATGAATTTGAAGAAATAGCAAAACAAAACCCTAACTTCACCTACAACATAGCCCTTTCGGCACCCGATCCTACCGACGATTGGAAAGGATACACGGGCTTTATTCACGATGTAATCTACAACAACTACCTCAAAGACCACAAAGAACCCGAAGAAATCGAGTACTACCTTTGCGGACCTCCACCAATGATAGCAGCAGTGTTGAAGATGTTGGATTCGTTGGGTGTACCGCCTGAAAATATCATGTACGACAACTTCGGAAGTTAGCAAATACCGATAAATACAAGGCGTTTCGGAACATTTTCGAGACGCCTTTTTTTGTCCCTTTGGCAAAACAGCTTTGTCGAAACAGCGTCTCGCTCATTGCAAAACGCCGATTTATTTTCGTCAAACGCCCTTTCGTCAGAAC